>ENA-OWPA01000982-OWPA01000982.1-bioreactor-metagenome-genome-assembly--contig:-NODE-982-length-24368-cov-189.260137_pt1 | contig 24368 bp, 20 predicted proteins | sample MGYA00238139_ERZ651803 | MGnify/ENA primary metagenome ERZ651803 (study PRJEB26909, sample SAMN07631231) | bioreactor metagenome | isolation source: Switchgrass digestor | place: USA: Dartmouth... | reverse complement strand
TTCGCTGTTGATGTCTCAGCTCGACTCCCTGTTGTTCCCTTTCGGGAATGTCAATAACGGTGCGGCAGTATTCACTTTATGTTACAACCCGCCAGTTTGCCTGCTCCTTTCGGAACATTCCGTAACGCTTCAACGCATAGATTACTCCATACGCTGGTTACTGACTAAGTGGCTGCCCTACCTTTACCACTGCAGGACTTTCACCTGCTAGCATTTGCCAGCTTCGCTGGACGCACACATCAATACTACCGTCTCCACGTGGCTTGAGTTGATGGCATTGATGTCTTTGGGCCATTTTAGGAACCATCTGTTCGTGGGAACATGTCAATCGGTTTTTCGGTGATTTTTGAAAAATTGCCGTTCATGGGAACATATCAGTATCGTTTGAAAATTGGATACAGTTTTACATTTTGTTTCTTCCGAACAATTTAATTTTGTAGCCCGACCACTCACCGAGTGGTGACTCATAATCGACCTCTCTCGCCTGAAATAGGTACTTCGGACTTATTCCACGTAGGCAACTATTTGTTTTCCTTTGCTTCCAATAAAAAAGTGACTACCCCATCCGGGCAAGTGAACTTACCGCTATACTTTGAAGCACCGGATAGTAGATTTGACAAAGAACCTCCCGATCGAATAGCTTCCATTAAAGGAAATAGTTTTGCAATGCTCTTTGAACAGAATCTATCAGGGCAACCATATTCACACAAATATGTATCTCCGATTTCATGCCCGTTTCTGCAGTTTTCAGGGTTTCCATCTGTGCCAACTGAAAGCACAGTAATTGTAAATTGATATTCTTCTTTGTACCATTTTTTCATTTATCATCTCTACTGTAACATCATTTGATTTAGTTCATATGAATAACTCCAGTTCCCATAGATTGTTTTTGCTTAATTTTTTAAAGGCTAATTACTCATGATTGTTTTATTGTTTTATATATTTTCCTTAACTTTAAAGGCCGTTTTGTCAGCCATTCCACACCATCATCCATTGTGGTATTTGGATGTTTATAAATGTCAATACCTTCAATCAATGGTTCATCTACTACATAGAGAAATCCATCAATCTGGCCGTTATGTCTGATGCTTCCGCCGACTGTATCATAGCTGAGCTTGTCAGGTTTATGCGAGAACGCCTCCGCTAATTCCCGCCAGCGGGTAATGGTGCTGCCTGTCCTTAATTCGGTTAGTTCAATCGGGGAGCCGTGATACCATATATCAAACCTAAAATATGCCGCTATTTTGTCTACCGTTTGCTGAACTGTTGTGTTATCGTCGCGGGTAATCTCTTTTACGCCAAGCTGCGTCACCTCTCGCGGCTTTCCTACGCTTTTCCTTCCGTTGATAATCTTATAGGCGTTTTGGATGCGCTGTTCTTTCTCCGCTTCGGTCAAGTCGGTGCGGTTGCGAATTTCGTCTAATATACGCCGCTGCTTCTGACGGTCGAAAAAGTCATGCTCTTTGCTGTGGTTTGATATATAGACGATGTGCGTAGTTAATGGAGCAATCAAATCAACATCAATGTCGCCTTCGCAAACGACTATTTTATGCCGGGAGGCAAGTTCAGTTAGGTCAGCTATAATCATTGGCGTCATTTCACGTACGACATCGTGCTTCCATTGCAGAGCGTCATTAGGGTCGAGCGCCCAATAGTCAGGTACATCGCGACAGAGTGCGGTATGTATTAATGGATTGGCATTTCGAAAGTGTTTTGCGCGATTTTCATCAGTATGGTAAACATAGCATCCGAACCGCCGGGCAAGCTCGTTTGCGGCGGTGGTTTTGCCGCTGCCACAAATGAAATAAACATTTTCAGGAATGCTTATATACTCATCGCTTACATAATCCTCTGGGATACGTATGTAGCAACCGATTGTTTTGTCACGCTTTCTTTTCATGATGCCGGACACATTTTGATTCCCTACATTTCCCTCAGCGACAGTCAGATACTCGCCATCACATGAAAGGACAATTCCAACATGGTCACACCACAGGCTATTCTTCTGCTTGTACTGTTCGGGAATGATGTTGTTGTATACAACAATATCGCCGCGCTCCGGTGTAAAGTTGGGACTTTCATTATGTATGAAGTTATTAACCTGAGCCCACTCAAACCATGCAATAACGCCAGTGAACCATCGGAAATCACCTTTACGGGCGGTTTTGTGTGTTCCGAGCGGCAGGTTAATTCCTGCTTCTCGGCAGCAATGGTAAACAAACGCACAGCACCAACCGTTTTTGAATTCGTCCGGGTCATTTTCAGGATAGTATTTGAGCATTTCCATATAGTCTGCGTTTGTTTTTTCACCAACAACATGCTTCGCAGCAAAGGCTTCTGCTATAGCAGCTAGAGATTCCCTTTTCATTGCGATTGTCCCTCCCAATCATCAAAATCAAACCGATAACCACATCCATCCTGTCTCCTCACCCCCCACAATAATGGTCATTATCTAACCTGTCAACTCAACCTTGCTTAATTCTGGACCAAAATATCACACAAAATTATACCCTCGATATGTTCCCATGCACACATTTTGGCACTTTAGCTCGAGTAGATAAGTTGAATGTAATTCAGCAAATCCAGTAAAATCAAGCCCTACACCCTTGTAATCAATACCACACTCTCAACGTGCGCCGTATACGGGAACATACCCACGGTATATTAGGCGCTATCGGCAGGCGGAAACGCATCATTGCAAAAAACAACCTACCTCAAGGACTCCGCTCGATGTACAAGATTTGCAATCCTTTTAGCAAACTCCGGCCATAATTGTTTTGGGAGATCATGCCCCATTCCTTCGAAGGATACCAGCTCGGCATTTGGAATCGCTGCTGCCGTGGCGCGTCCTCCACTGATATCAATCATTTTATCATTTTCACCGTGGATCACCAGCGTCGGTATCGCAATAGAACGAAGTTTTTCCGTTCTATCACCGGATTTTATCACTGCTACAGCCTGACGCAACATGCCCAGCGGATCATGATCGCGATCCCAGACAAGCCCGGCGATTTGGGCAGCAGCTTTTTCATCCAAAGGATATTTGGGAGAACCAATCGCTTTACGGGATTTAATCTGCCAATCGATGTAAGCTTGTCGATCATTGTAAGAGGGTGAACCCAAACTTGCCAGCACCGAATAGTCAGGCTGCCCTACAGAGCTGTCTCCGGTAGTGGACATCATAGAGGTCAGAGAACGAGCCCTGTGCGGAAACTCTATCGCGATGGTTTGAGCAATCATGCCACCCATGGATGCACCCACCAAGTGCACGCTGTCATATCCAAGTGCATCCATAAGGCCAACGGTGTCTGCCGCCATGTCCGAAAGAGTATATGTCACCGTTGAGAAATCACCGGCTTGTATCCTGGGAAAATCCGGAACCGGCGCATCGGAAAAGTGGGTTGAAAGTCCCGCATCTCTATTATCGAATCGAATTAGATGCAGACCGTGACCGGCCAGCTCCAGGCAAAATCCTTCAGGCCAGTTGATCATCTGTGCTCCGGCGCCCATAATCAGGAAAACAGGAGGTAAAGCAGGATTACCAAAGCGCTGATACACCATCTTGATTTTCGATGGTCCAACATTTTGAACACTTTCTTCCCCATGAATTTGAACTTTATTTGTATCAATGATTATATTCTCCTTATACTAGTATTATTAAATACAGCTAAAACCTGTAAGTATATTATATGAGTATACTCTAGAAACAAATAGACTATAACATATATTTTTACTATGTTATAATGAAAGTGGAAATCGACACAATGTGCCATTTTTCTGGAAATCTATTGTATTTATCCAAGAAAACCTATAAAATCTATCTATATAATAAAAATAATCTAAACTAAAAGGAGGGTTTATATGTCAATCGCATGGACTCCTGATTTATCGGTCGGTGTTGAACATATTGATGATCAGCACAAAATATGGTTTGAAAAGGCAAATGGCTTGTTCGAAGCCGGAAAAGAACATAGAACGAAAGAATACATAAATACAATGTTTGATTTCCTGGATGATTATACAAAGCAGCACTTCAAAGATGAAGAAGCATATATGGAAGAAATCCGCTACCCTGAGATGGATGCGCAAAAGAAAGCCCATGCAAGCTTTGTCAATGAGCTTGCCAAACTGAAAAGCGAATATGATAAGACCAACGGAAATATTCTGGTGATACTGAATGCCAATAAAATGGTTATAAACTGGCTTACAAATCACATAAGAACTATGGACAAGAAAATTGGCGAATATGCGAAAACGCTTTAGTACATAGACAAGGGGACGGTTCTTGCGTTTTTCAAGATCAGACGGAAGAACCGTCCCCTTGTCTGTTCTTGAATATTACCAAATTTTGTAGTATTATATATTATTATACATGACCTGAAAGATTAGTGGAGCAGGTATAAATAATCGTGATTGGAAATAGCATGGGAAATATGCAAAATAACTTTGTGGAGTCGTTCCAGTCATCCTTTGGTAAAGAAGAATTGCTCGCCAAGGTGATTGACTGCTTTCCCTACCCGATTGAGGTGTATGCTCCGGACGGAACAGCGGTGCTGGTAAATAAGGCTTTATTAAATGAATATCATGTTTCCGTTCCGGAGGAGATTGTCGGGAAATACAATATATTCAAGGACCCTGCTGTCATCGCATCAGGCCAGCTTCATATGGTAAAGCGGGCTTTTCAGGGTGAAACCGTCTTTTTTCGAATGTCAGGATGCCATTGGAAGACATTACAGAACGCTATGGTATACGGGACTTGGATGTGGAAGCTGTATACCAGGATATTACCATTTTTCCTATTCTGGATGACATGAAAAAGGTGGCATTTGTTGTCACGCTATTCATCAACAGGAGGATTTATCGAGGCAGGAATGAGATAGAAAGGGCGAAGGAATATATAGAAAACCACTGGATGGATAAATATAATGCCGAGAAAACGGCAAAGGCTGCCTGCCTCAGCAAAGCGCATTTCTCAAAGCTGTTTAAAAAGCATACCGGCGTAACGCCGTGCGAGTATTATTTAAATTATAAAATTGGCAAATTGAAAGAGATGCTGCGGGATACCAACCTTTCCATCGCACAGGCATTTAACGCCTGCAATATGGATTATAACGGTCATTCCGCCAGAGTGTTTAAAGAAAAAACCGGTATCTCTCCGTCTGCTTATCGAAAAATGTTCTCGTAGAAAGAAATGAGGGTCAATCCATGAAGGAGCGGATTGAGGATGTGCAAAGGAGTATAACTGAATCCATCCAGTCACTTTTTAATAAGCAGGAACTGCTTGCTAAAGTCGTCGAGTTTTTTCCCTACCCGATTCAGATTTTTTCTCCTGACGGTACAGCAAGGATGATTAACAAAGCGGCGCTGGAGATGATAGGCATAAGAAGCGTGGAATCCCACGTGGGTAAATATAATGTTTTCGAGGACCCTATCGTGCAAAAGCTGGGCACTGTGGATCAGATCAAACAGGTATTGAAAGGTAGAACCGTATATCTTACTGATTTCAATGCTCCCTATCAGGAATTGATGCGGCATTATAACCTGCTGGACAGGGATATACAGACCATAAGCGCAGACATTACATGTTTTCCGCTGGAGAACGACGGTGTGATAGAATATTTTGCTGCCGTTTTTATTTTTAAAAAAATCTATCGTGGAAAAGAAGAAATTGAATGGAGCCGGCAATACATTGAGGCTCATTGGAAAGAACCTTATAATGCCGAGAAAACGGCAAAGGCTGCCTGCCTCAGCAAAGCACATTTCTCAAAGCTGTTTAAAAAGCATATCGGTGTTACACCGCATGAGTATTATTTGAATTATAAAATCAGCAAATTGAAGGAGATGCTGCGGGATACCAACCTTTCCGTTTCGCAGGCATTTAGCGCCTGCAATATGGATTATAACGGCCATTCCGCCAGAGCATTTAAAGAAAAAACCGGTATCTCCCCTTCTGATTACCGGAAAACATGGAATAAAAATATAAAATAACATTTTTCTTACTGTTTATGATTATATTTTATATATCCTAACAACCTTCCTGTTGGTAAAATATCGATATCAATTATTCTTTCACATTCATTCCTTCCATGTAAAATAATATTTTTCTTACTAATTATGATCATATTTGGCCTATCCTTACAGACATCCGGGATAATAAAATACCAGCAGCAACTTCAAAATATTGGAACCTCGGTTGAAAAAGAGCGTTCGTATGAGAGGGGAGTTAAAATGAAGAGATTTATTTCATTGGTGTTATGCTTCATGCTGGTGTTTACAATGTTCCAGCCAGCGTTCGCAGAAGATAGTATCATAACATGGACCGGGAACGCCGGTGACGGGTTATGGCATACAGCCGACAACTGGACGCCGGAGAGAGTACCCGGTTCCGGAGATACGGCTGTTATTCCCGAATCCCAAACGGTAACAGTTACCGCTGATACAACCGCAACACTGGACTGCTCCGGAGAAGTGCTGGTAGAAGCAGGTGCACACCTTACCCTGACAGGCACTTCTTACCTGAGAGACGGAATGCTTGGCGGGGACGGAAACATCACAATAACGGGCAATGGAAGCAAACTGCATTGGAGCAATGGGGATATCGAAGGAGAAGGGACTTTTACCATAGATCCGGACATCCAGTTAGTTATAGAGACAGATTACATCGAAGACTTTGGGTCATATGTAAGTGCAGTAATAGAACTACCTTTAGTCAATAATGGGCAGATAATGGTAAACAGGGGTTATCTCTACCTTGTGGGGGGTAGCGAAGGCTCTGGAACTTTCACTATATCAGACGGTGCATACCTTGTTTTTGAAGAGGGCGATTATAACATTGGCGGAAATTTTGTAAATGAAGGTTATGTATACATATGGGATGCATCCGTGCATTTCGGCGCCGGTTACCGTCAAGAAAGCACAGGTCGTACAGTCCTGGACTTTTTTGGATCTGAGCCCGGCAATTATTGCAAGCTTGATGTCGGCGGGTTGGCTGAACTGGACGGAATACTGGAAATAACAACATGGGAGTATGTGCCCGGTGACTTTCCTTCACCGGGAGACACGTTTGAAATCATGACATATGCTTCCAGGACCGGTCAGTTTTCCGAAATTATCAGTGACCCGGTAAAACTCGACTTTGATCCCACCTATGGGGATACAAGCCTTACACTCCTCACTCTGAAGGAAGATAATACTCCCCCTCATCTGACAAGCACGATCCCGGCCCATGGAGCCACCATGCCGGATGATGCTGATATTGATAGTCTCACGCTGGTGTTCGACGAACCGGTGTGGGGCTTTAGCAGCGACACAGAAGAAAATCTGCTTTCCATATATGAGGCAGGAACTGACCATCTGGTATTTGAACGAGAGCTTAGCCCTTATGACAAAAGGGGTGAAATTTCCGGAAATGGGCAAGATACTATTACGATCAGTATTCCATCCCGTACTTTTCAGTTAGGCAAGAGTTATTATATATTCATTGACGAAGGCGCCTTTGTAGACGTGGTGGGAAATGAGTTTGCCGGTATCAGCGACAGCAGCGCCTGGAATTTCACGGTGCAGGGTGATACCCAGCCGCCTACGGTCCCGGCTAATCTTCACAGCACCTCGAACACATCCAGTGCAGTCACTTTGCAATGGGACCCCGCGAGCGACGATCACGGCCCCATCAGCTACCAAATCTATGGAAAAAAAGCCGGGGATGAAGAATTTGTTCTGATAAGTACTACAACGGATACAACCTACACTGTGATTCAGTTGGATGGGACACTACCGGAATACATCTCTCCGGAAACTGCTTATACTTTTGTAGTTTATGCCATGGACGGCGGCGGGAATGTGTCTGCACAATCCAACGAGGTAACGGTAACTACCAATCAAAGCCCCAATCTTAATTGGGTGAAGCGTTCCATAGAAACGTTTATTCCCAGTGGCGGATTTCCATTTGAGTGGATTTTTTATTATGATACTTGTTACGGAGCCGGGAAATATGTTGCAGTAGGCACATACGGTACCATTTTGACATCCGCCGGAATTGAAAGCCCCTGGGAGTTTGAATATGGAGCCGATTCTTTCGATCCTTCATTGAAAGCGATTACTTATGGCAGCGACATGTTTGTGGCAGTGGGAGGAAATTCTGTTTATACCAAAACCTCAACCGGTGAATGGAACAAAGTATACTCCGGTTATGGAAGCGTTGTTTTGGAAGATGTAGCTTGTGGAAAGAAAAAGGACGGCTCTGGTGATATCTTTGTAGCGGTAGGGGAAAATATGATTTGGTGGTCCGAAAACGGAATTGACTGGCAGCCATGCTTATCCAAACCTTACACGAGCACTGACTTTGTTTTTTGCGGCGTTGCGGCCGACGAAGAGGGAAATTTTGTAGCTGTGGGCTATAAGGAAATACCTTACAGTGGTAACAACACTCCTTTAATCTGGAAATCCGGTAACGGTAAGAATTGGTTATTAGCTCTGGATTCAGGCGGAAACGGACAGTTGACAGGATTAGCCTACGGCAGCGGAGCTTTTGTGGCCGGGGGCGGTTCGGTACCTGAAGCCTTGATCTCCACAGATAAAGGAAACGGCTGGGGAAAATCCTCTGTTTTGAGCGGCGGCCTCACCAAGATTGCTTATGGTGATGGCTTATTTGTGGCAACGGGCGGCACAAAGATCTATATTTCCGACAACGGAGGCTATACCTGGACTCGTTCCGGGCAGGAATTTGAGAATATGCTAGTTTCTGTCAATTACTGTAATGAATCCTTTGTACTGACTGATACCGAAGGCAATATATTTCAGACGGTTGAGGGAGGCGGAGGTCCCATACCCACCTCACCCTCCGAACCACAGGACTTCACCGCCACGCCCGGCGACGGTCAGGTGGCGTTAAGCTGGAGAGAACCTGACAGCAATGGCGGCAGTGCCATCACCCATTACGAAGTGTCCAGTGACAACGGCGCTACATGGGTCATGGTAAGCACCGGCACCTCCCACACCTTCACCGGACTGACCAACGGCACGGAGTATACTTTCAAAGTGAGGGCTGTCAACGGCATAGGTCCCGGTGCACAGGCAAGCGCAACAGTTACACCGGCAGTGCCTGAGTTTGCCGGCGGCAGCGGGACAAAGGAAGACCCTTATCTTGTCGCCAATGCTGATCAACTCAATAATGTCCGTAATCATCTTGATAAACATTTTTTGTTGATTGATGATATTGACCTTAGCGGCTATAACTCAGGAGAAGGCTGGGAGCCTATAGGCAGCAAGACGAATAATTTCACCGGCAGCTTTAACGGCGATGGCCATACCATCAGCAATCTTTATATCTATCTGGAAGGTCAATGGAATGCTCGTATCCCTGTCGGTCTGTTCCGTTATACCGGTGAAGGATCTGAAATATTAAATCTTACGCTGGAAAACACGAATGTGACAGGCTGCTATTATGCCGGCGGACTGGTGGGTTATAACAGCGGGAACATAACCAATGTACATGTTAACGGCAATATAACAGGTGAATGGGACACCGGTGGTCTTACCGGCATAAATAATGGTACGATTACAAATTCTGCTTTTACAGGCTGTGTGACCGGCACCGATACAATAGAATACGGCGAATGGACCGGAGGACTGGCGGGATATAACCTTGGAACGATTACCGGATGCTGGGCCAATGCAACAGTAGTCAGTGAAGATAATTTTATCGGCGGCCTGGTTGGTGAAAACAATAAAGGGACAATTACAGAATCCTATTCCTGCGGCGCTGTAACGGGTGTGAATTCCGTTGGCGGCCTCGTGGGCAATAACAGCGATGAGGGCATAATTACAGCATGTTATTCCACAGGTACGGTTAACGGTGATCGTGAGGTTGGTGGTCTGGTAGGCGCTAGTAGTGGCGAAATTACGGCATGTTATTCCGCAGGTGCAGTTAACGGCAACTGGGAAGTTGGTGGCCTGGTAGGCTTGAATTATGGAACGATCGCCACCTCCTTTGCCGTCGGCGAAGTAAAGGGAACTACCTGGACCGGGGGATTGGTAGGTAGAAACTCTGAAACAACCGGCACCGACTGTTATTGGAATACCGAAACATCCGGTCAAAACAAATCAGCTTGCGGAAAAGGCATGGCAGCAGCGAAAATGAAAGAGCAAGCAACTTATGTAGGCTGGGATTTTGATGGTGTTTGGGATATGAATGGCATCAATAATAACGGGTACCCATTCCTGAGATGGCAAAGGTTTGATGTAGTGCCCACCGCTCCCACCGCGCCGCAGGACTTCACCGCAACGCCCGGAGACGGTCAGGTGGTGTTAAGCTGGACAGCTCCCGAAAATGACGGTGGTTCAGCAATTTCCCATTATGAAGTATCCAGTGATAACGGCGCTACATGGGTCACGGCAAGCACCGGTACCTCCCACACCTTCACCGGCCTGACCAACGGCACGGAGTATACTTTTAAAGTGAGGGCGGTCAACGGCATAGGTCCCGGTGCGCAGGCAAGCGCAACGGCTACACCCATAGCTCCGCCTGCATGGCCTGAGTTTGCCGGTGGTAGCGGCACTGAAGAGAATCCTTACCTTATTTCCACAGTGGATCACTTTAACAAAGTCCATAATTACCTTGACAAGCACTTCAGGCTTATAGCGAATCTGGATCTGAGCGTCTACGGAACCGCCCCTGGCTGGGAGCCTATAGGCACGTCCGACACTCCTTTCACCGGTACTTTTGACGGCAATGGACATATCATCAGCAACCTCTTTGTCGATCGTATTGCGAATAGCGACATAGGTTTGTTCGGTTCTGTCGGGGTATCGGGTAAAATATTGAATCTCGGATTGGTGGACATAGATGTACGCGGTGAATATGATGTCGGCGGCCTGGTGGGAGAAAATAACGGGCAGATTACCGACTCATATGCCATAGGCACTGTGACCGGATACATGGGCGTTGGCGGTTTAGTAGGAAATAACAACGGAGCGATTGATGCTTCCTGGGCTGAGGGTACGGTGAAGGAACGTGTAAAAAGTTACTTTTTCGGTGGTTTAGTAGGAGAAAATGCAAACGACGGTACAATCACCAACTGCCATGCCAACGTCACTGTAAATAGCCCGAAAAGCGTAGATGCAGGTGGTCTGGTGGGAAGCAATAATGGCAGTATCACCGGATCGTACGCCGTGGGTGAGGTAAAAGGTTTCAGTGCTGTCGGAGGTCTTGTAGGAGGTAACAGCGGGTATATTGAGAAATCTTACTCCACCGGCACTGTGGCAGGCAAATTGGCAGGTGGCTTGGTAGGAAGCAACATAGGTTCAATCAACCAATCTTATGCCGGAGGAAACGTATCCGGACTGGAAATGATCGGCGGCCTGGTAGGAAACAACAACGGTTCGATCAGCAATTCTTATGCCGCAGGAAACGTATCCGGCATATCCGGATCGAATTACATCGGCGGCCTGGTAGGATACAACTTTAACTCTGTTACCAATTCCTATTCAACCGGGGCTGTAAGCGGAGGTAGCAATGTCGGCGGCCTGGTAGGAATCGATGAGTCCTATTCTACCGTTACGTACAGCTACTGGGATATGGATACATCACAGCAAACAAGTTCACACGGCGGTACAGGAAAAAGCACTGCCGAAATGAAGCAACAGGGAACCTATGAGGAGTGGGACTTTGACACCATATGGAATATCAATGGCAGTGATAATAACGGTTATCCATTCCTGAGATGGCAGATACCGTCGGCTGTCATACCCACCGTGCCGCAAAACTTCACCGCCATACCCGGAGACGGTCAGGTGGCGTTAAGCTGGACTGCTCCCGAAAATGACGGAGGCGCAGCAATTTCCCATTATGAAGTGTCCAGTGACAACGGCAGTACGTGGGTCACGGTAAGCACCGGCACATCTCACACCTTCACCGGCCTGACCAACGGTATCGAATACACCTTTAAGGTGCGGGCAGTCAACGCTATAGGACCCGGTGCACAGGCAAGCGCAACGGCTACACCCATAGCTCCGCCGGCACCCACCTACACCGTCACAGTGACAAACGGTACAGGAGGCGGCGAATACACAGAAGGTGCTACTGTTACCATCACAGCCAACTCTGCGCCCGACGGACAGCAGTTCAAGCAATGGCAGGTTATAAGCGGCGGTATAACACTGGCAAACCCAACGGAAGCCATCACCAGCTTCCTTATGCCCGCAAATGCTGTGGAGGTTGTGGCCACATATGAGGCAATCCCCACGGTACCCACTGCGCCGCAGAACTTCACCGCCACACCCGGTTACGGTCAGGTGGCGTTAAGCTGGACTGCTCCTGAAAATAACGGCAGCGCAGCAATTTCCCATTACGAAGTGTCCAGTGACAACGGCATTACATGGGTCATGGTAAGCACCGGCACATCTCACACCTTCACCGACCTGACCAACGGCACGGAGTATACCTTCAAAGTACGGGCGGTCAACAGCGCAGGTCCCGGTGCACAGGCAAGCGTAACAGCTACACCCATAGCTCCGCCGGTGCCCACCTACACTGTCATAGTAACAAATGGCACAGGAAGCGGTGAATACTCGCAGGGCACTACTGTCGTCATCACTGCTAATCCTGCGTCCGACGGACAGCAGTTCAAGGAATGGCAGGTTATAAGCGGCGGTATAACGCTTGAAAACCCGAAAGCATCCGGCACCAGCTTCGAAATGCCTGCAAATTATGTGGAGGTTGTCGCTATCTATGAGGAAATCCCCGTGATTACCTATACAGTAACCATAAACGGCAGCTATGCAGCCACAACCGGCGCGGGCAGCTATGCGCAAGGTGAGACAGTAACAATTCATGCAGGCAGCCGCACAAATTACAGTTTCAACGGCTGGTCTTCTTCGGAGGATGTGACCTTTGCAAACTTAAATAGCCCTACAACAACCTTTATCATGCCCGCAAGGAATGTGAACATTACGGCTAACTGGACATACATTGACAGCGAGGGTAGCGGAAATGGCGGTGAGAGTGGCGGAAATGGCGGTGAGGACGGCGAAGAAAGCGGTGAGAGCGATGGCGAAGACAGCGGGGATGATCCGTCCGGTAGCAGTGGAGACAGCACTCCCTCAACCCCGGGAACTTCGGAACCCCCAGCTTATAACGCGGACGTAAAAACAGGAAAAGACACGGAAATGGTAGTACCGGTGACAGTCGACAAGGATGCGGGAATAGCCTCCGTAACCATGGATTCGGATAGTCTTGCCCAGGGCGGAGTTAATATCACGATACCCTCCATACCCGATATCGATGCCTATTCCGTCAACATTCCGGTTCAGGATCTGTCAGCGATTGATGCTGAGGATACGGTTTCCTTCCATACCGAAACAGGCAGCATCACAATTCCATCCAACATGCTGGCAGATATTTCGGTTCCGGACGGGGATATGGCGCAGATCATGATCGGCCAGGGAGACAAATCCAATCTACCGGATGATATCCGGGACACTATCGGAGACAGGCCACTGGTGCAGCTAACACTGTCCATTGACAGCAAGCAGACCGACTGGAACAATCCGGATGCACCGGTAACGGTAAGTATTCCTTATACACCGACGGCAGAAGAGCTGGAGAACCCTGAAAGTATTGTGGTCTGGTACATCGACGGCAGCGGTAATGTGGTTTCGGTACCCAACGGGCGCTACGACCCCGAAACTGGAACCGTGACCTTCACCACCACCCATTTCAGCTATTACGCCGTAGGCTTCAAGCCGGTAAGCTTTAAGGATGTGCCGAAGGATGCGTGGTATGCTAAGGCGGTTTCCTTCATCGCCGCAAGGGAGATTACCCTCGGCACGGGAGGCGGCAATTTCAGCCCGGAAGCAAAGCTCACCAGGGGACAATTCATCGTCATGATGATGAGAGCTTATGGTATAGCTCCCGATGAAAACCCGAAGGACAACTTTAAAGACGCAGGCAACACCTGGTATACCGGGTACCTGGCCGCGGCCAAGAGGCTCGGCATATCGGCGGGTGTGGGCGACAACTTATTCGCGCCGGAAAATGCCATCACCCGCCAGGAGATGTTTACCCTTTTGTACAACGGGCTGAAAGTCATAGGCAAGCTACCCCGGGGCAATTCCGGGAAAACCCTCTCCGACTTCAGCGACGCCGGTGACATCGCTCCCTGGGCTATGGACGCCATGAAGCTCCTGGTGGAAACCGGCATGGTGAGCGGCAGCGGAAACAAGCTTTCACCGAAGGATACCACTACCAGGGCGCAGATGGCCCAGGTGTTTTACAACCTGCTCTCAAAATAAAAGGATTCCTCACCGTTCGTGCTGTCATGAACGGCTGCAAGACATATAAGGAGGAAGGAAGCCGCAAACTATCATGGCTTCCTTCCTCTTCTTTTGTGTTGAAGATAGACAAGTCATCCGGAAATAGTAATGGGACATGCATTCTGCCTAAATGAATTTTCTTTTATTGTCAAATAAAGTATAGTATGATAGCAAAAAAGGAAATGTTTCCATGGGATGCGTTGTGTATACTAAAACTACCGTACGGGATGAGGAATCCATGCAGTACCCTGAAATCATCCAATCAGCACTGGATTATATAGAGCAAAATTTAAAAACCAATATTACGGCTGAAGAATTGGCGAAGATGGCAAATTATTCGCCCTATCATTATTGCCGCTTATTTTCATCGGTGATGAGGTCTTCGATCGCCAGCTACATTATGAAGCGTCGTCTTGATCACGCCCTTGCAGAAATCGCCGGTGGCCGGACAGCTGTTGATGTGGTGCTTGAATATGGTTTTGATACCTATGCAGGGTTTTACAAGGCCTTTGTAAAAATATATGGCTGTTCTCCGAAAAAGTATCTTAGGATTTATCAGCATCACAAACCAACTAAACCGGAGGTGGTAAATATGTATACCGAAAAAGAATTACGAAAGGTTTTGGATCATTGGGATATTGAAAAAGGTCTTCCCATAAGTGATATCTATATCATGGACGGAGCAAAGGTTTCAGGAAATGTTTGGGCAGTGGGCAAGGATTATATTTTAAAATCGGGTAGCCGTGAAAAACAGATGAAAAACCTAAAAATCTCCAAAGCACTCCAGGACCAAGGCTTTGTTTCTTCTCTGCCCATTCTTACAAAAACCGGGAGTGAGTGTTTTGAAGACCAAGATATTTTCATTCTTACACGAGGATTAAAAGGAAAACCGCTATCTAAGGCTGATAAATTTGGACCGCATTGTGTCCGGTTTGGCGAACAGTATGGCAGAAGCATCGCAAGGCTGCACAAGGCGCTTAAGAATATCCAGAAAGACATTTTATTCGATGAGGTAAATCTCTATAAAAACATCACGGAATGGGCCCTGCCGAGCGTGAAACGCCAAAATATCCAGTGGAGCATGGGAATTGACGACAGTTTCTTTAGCGACTTTACCGAAGGCTTTGGAGTATTATACGATCAATTGCCCAAACAACTCATTCACCGAGACCCAAATCCAAGCAATATCCTGTTTGATCATGGCACAGTAACCGGATTTATTGACTTTGATCTGAGTGAAGTAAATATACGTCTGTGGGATGTCTGCTACTGTGCAACCGGAATTTTATCCGAGGGCAGTGACGAAGCCTATGAGAAATGGCTGGAAATACTCGGCGGAATTCTTAAAGGTTATGACCTTGAGGAAGGACTGACCCTAGAAGAAAAACAGGCGGTATTTTCTGTAATCTGCTCGATTCAGATGGTTTTCCTTGCTTTTTTGGAAGGCCATGATATGTACAGGGAGCTGGCAAAAATCAATCGCCGGATGCTTCAATTCATCATTCAGAATAAGGAAAATATCAAGCAATTGCCAAAATAGCAATGATTTCTTAACGAAAAAACAAAAGATATGGTGGACAAAACCACCATATCTTTTGTTTTATTGGGTATTTTATTGATAAGTTTTGATTGAATATTGTCGCTATATTCCAATTAACCACGAATGATCTTCACATAGAATTCCCTATTTCTAGGCCCGTCAAATTCGCAAAAGTAGATTCCCTGCCAGGTGCCCAAAAGAAGTTTTCCGTCCTGAATGATCACGGTGCAGGAGGAGCCCATGAGAGAAGCCTTTATATGCGCGTGGGAATTCCCTTCAAAGTGAAGGTAGTCTCCATGTACGGGATACATTTTGTCCAGTGCGGAAATCATGTCCCGCACCACATCCGGGTCGGAATTTTCGTTTATTGTAACTCCAGCGGTCGTATGGGGCACGTATACGACTGCGATACCGTCCCGCACATTGCTGTTTTTAACCTCTTCGGCAACCTTATGGGTGATGTCGATGAACTGCTGTGGTTTTGTAGTTTGAATTTTGTGGTGCATCATGCGATCCTCCTTTTTTTAAGCCCCATTATATCAAAAGCGAAACCTCTTTTCCATTTCTTCAAATGGAATTAAGCAGACAGGACGTAGCTTTCCCCATATCCCACCGGTTACTCCTTGAGTCTTATGGAAGGATCGCCAAGATAACAGTAAATATAAGTTCCAGCTAAAATGCCATGCTGAAATATCAGTTTCGCGGCTGCTTTGTAAAATCCTTCCGAAATAATTAAAGTTTGAGTAGAAAACATGACCGATGATATTGATGGTTCAGGATTTCGGGGACTAAAACCACTGTCTCTTGTTGTTGCCAATGCGGCACAGTTCATTTCGTTTCTCAAAAAGTCCTGTATATGTAAAATTTCTGTACTATCCGTATCCGACTCCACTCTCATGGTATGGCATCCGTCCATAAAGAAAAAACCGGTCAACTGCCTTTTAGGAGGGTAAATAAAAAGGTCATAGAAGGTCTCCCGTTCATCACAAATTCTATTATGATTGGTGTCTTCTTTCCATAGCACCATAGAATAACCACCATGTCCAAATATATAGGTAAAATCATAGTTTTTATTTAACTCCTGTTGGAAGTTTTCATAATTCAACGGGTAAGTGCATTCCAGCGGGGATGGCATAACGCCATCCTTCTCAAATAATGTTGCTGTTTCAATTCCATTGCCCGTAAGATTTTTAGATAAGATATCGGCATAATATGCTCCATCTGCCATATCAGGAAACTCCTCTCTCTCCGGATATCCTATAATGCCGCTGGCAATAAGAGCATTGGAATGCTCTTTACGGTTTTCTTCATATTCCATTGTTTTTCCCAAAACAAATTTGATGATGTCAGGCTCAGAAAACGGGATTCGGCCCAGGCAAAACATGAGCGACGGTTCACCTATTTCTTCTTTATATCTTTTAATTTCCTGGAATTCGCCTGCGAATCCATCCTTGTCATAATCCCAATCGCAATCAAACGCATAATATATATCCGTGAGTGTATTGAAAGCGTTTTTCGAAGGGTCTTCATAATTATACCAGTCATAATGATATCTCGTATTATGATTGTCATCGATATAATACATATATTTCATTGGTATAACCCCGCCTGTATTTTGGGGACATGCTGATTCCTTATCATAGGGTTCGCCTATAAAAAGCACATAATCCAATAATAACTCTTTGTCCATCGCTTTAAGGAATTGATGAATTGCATCGCTTTTATCCTTGCTATTTTCCATAAGTATGTCTTTATCAACGCTTTTTACTGTGATGTTATACCCTCTTGCTTCTTTATATTCCTTAAATTCAAGTATAGCGTCTGTATGGGCTGAAGTTTCCAGCAAAATCAGATAATTTTTTGACATGCCAGGCATATCTTCTTCCGGCTTAAGCCTTATTTTCTGTTCTGTTGTTTGTGTTATGGTTGGTTCCGGCTCATAATTTCCGGTTGTTTGCGTTATGGTTGGCTCTGGCTCATTAGTTATAGTAGGTTTTGATTCATTAAGCAGAGTTGGTTTTGATTCATTGGTTTTTATTGCGGTACCCGATTTCAGTCCGTCATTGCATCCTGTAGTAAAAATGAATGCTAGAACCAATAAGAATGCCATTTTTCTCATTTTCATGAATCATACCCCAAGCAAAATTTTTTTAAAGCCTTTACGCATCATTCATGCTCCGTCAAAGCATAGAAACAAAAATATTATATTAGTAAATACAAGTGATTTCAAGTAATAATTTCCATTTTTTAAATAGAAATGAATACTCTAAGAAGATGCTTACTTTGTAAATACAGATTCCTTTGAGCCCAATAGCTAATGAACGGCCCCCTTGTCCCCATCATTGTTTAATGGTGTACATCATCCATACCATGCGCTCCACATGGCTTGAGTTGATGAAACGGATGTCTGTGGGGTAAATGAGAAACCATCTGTACGTGGGAACATGTCAATAGGTTTTGGGCCAATTTTCGAAAAACCGCCGTTTGCGGGAACATGTCAATTAACAATAACGCCAACCACTAAATTTGCGATTGGCGTTAATTAATTTTATATCAGTTTCTTCTTCAATTCAATTATTCGGGCTTCAATAATTGAAATAACTTTTTTAAATTCTTCATCACTCTTACCAGTAGGATCATCCAATCCCCAATCCTCTCTATGCTTGCAGGGAAGGTAAGGGCATTCCACATTGCATCCCATTGTAATTACAATATCTACCGGCGGGATATCATCAAGCAACTTTGGATATTGGTTTTTCTCCATATCTATATCATAAAGCTCTTTCATTAGACGCACAGCATCCTGATTAATTTGGGGTTTTGTTTCTGTGCCAGCAGAATAGCTTTCAAATACATCTCCTGCTAAATGTTTGCCCAATGCCTCAGCTATTTGGCTTCGACATGAATTATGAACACAAATAAATGCAACCTTTATCATTTACTCTCCTTACAGCGCCAATAAGCGTTCACCCTTGATATCTTCAGGACTCCATGAAATCAGTGCGAACTTTCCATTTGCATGTTCATTGATGCGGTTGAGCCATTCTATTTCGCCAGTTGCCTTAGCCATCAGTATGGGATTTGTCGTATCCGTGCCGTAAAGTGACTGATTGACCACCCACCACTTAGCGGCGATACCCGCGCGCTTTAAATCATCTTCAAGACGGAGAGCCTCATAAACGGGAGTCGCTTCCGGTAGGGTTACAATAATGACCTCGGTTTCGTCTGATTTCAACCGCGGCAACAATCGCGCCACCGATTCAGGTATCTCGCCCTTAGTACGTTCTATTTCGTGATTATAACTCTGTGTGGACTCCAACAGGAGCAGGGTGTGACCTGTTGGAGCAGTGTCTATAACTACCACCTGATCGTCTGCCATGTCAACTAATTCCGCAAATGCACGGAAAACAGCTATCTCCTGTGTGCAGGGTGAGCGAAGATCTTCTTCTATATAGGCAATATCCTCGTCACTCATACCGGATGCGCGCGCCTTGGAGAGCACCTCTTGCTGATACTTTTTAAGCTCCTTAGCTTCATCAATATGGCTCATGGATATGCCGTCCGTTTCGTCTATCACAAATTTCAGATGCGCAGCCGGGTCAGTAGTGGTAAGGTGGACTTTTTTTCCTCGCTTTGCAAGTCCTAACGCAATTGCAGCCGCAACGGTGGTCTTGCCTACACCGCCTTTACCCATCGTAAATATTACACGCTTGCCTTCTGCTGCTAATTCATCTATCACATCGCTGAGCGAAGGAATATGGTCAGTATTCAACTTTCGCGGCTCAGTAGGGACATAGTCGGTGATAAGCAAAGCACGCACATTTTCCAAACCAGTGACATTATACGAGCGTAAAGGTACCATATAGATTGGAAACGCCTTTAAGGCTTCCGGCATATTAGATATAGCTGCTTGCTGTTTTTCGTAAAGGCTGGAAGAAAGAGCATCAGTATGCTCCATCAATAATCCATTGATAACCAGCATCTGATTGTTTACACCTAGCTCAGACAATTCACCGGAAGCACGTTCCGCTTCTTTAAATGGAGCGGTTTCCGGTCGGGTAACGAGTATTAATGTAGTCAGACTGCCATCCGATAGTGTTTCCACAGCTTGCTGGTAAATCGATTTTTTGCTCTCTAAGCCTGATAGTTGACCGAGGCAGGATGCGCCGTGTGTACTTTCACTTATGAACCTGCTCCAAGCAGAAGGAAGCTGAAGCATTCGTAGGGTATGGCCAGTAGGAGCAGTATCAAAAATAATATGATCGTACTCCTTCTGAACCTTTTCGTCTGTTATGAAATTAGAGAACTCGTTGAATGCTGCTATTTCTATTGTGCAGGAGCCAGAAAGCTGCTCCTCCATATTTGCGATAACAGAAGCGGGCAACTTGCCTCGATAAGGCGCGATTACGCTTTCCCGATACTCAGCTGCGGCCTGTATAGGGTCGAGGTTAGCCACATATAGATTAGGCACACCGGGGATAGGCGTACCTTTGTTGCTCAATTCAATCGAGAACACGTCTTGGAGGTTGGAAGCCGGGTCGGTACTGATGAGCAGCACACGTTTGCCTTTGTCTGCGAGAGAAACGGCGGTGGCACAGGCGACGCTGGTTTTACCAACGCCACCCTTGCCGGTATAGAAAAGATATTTCGTTAAATGGATGTTTTGCGGATCGAATTTATTCACTTAACAGCAACCTCCCTTACAATTACATCCCCCAGAATTTTTCTTAGAAACCTTCACCTTGACGGACGTGCTCTTCACTCCCAACACATCTCCGGGAAGATCAAGCAGCTTGGTGAACTCTTCATTGGTAGGGTAGCGGCCAGTAATAACAATCTCATCATCAACCATAACTACCGGTAATCCCTCTGTTCCTTTTTCATTGATATAGGCATTGATGGTCTTATTTTTGATAAATTCAGCAGGTGCACTGTTAAGGTTGAAGCGATCAACAATTACACCATGTTTTTTTAACGTATCAAGCACTGTAGAGATACGCAAAAGTTCAGGGTCTACTCCCACGCCACAGAGTCCGGTTGGGCAGCACATCGCAGGTTCAAATATTTTCATTTTTTTCATGAAGAACAACTCCTTTTATATAGATGATTTTTCAGCTGAAGCAATAAAGATGTTAATTGCGGCACTACTGCAGGATTCACAGGAATCGCAGCAGCATTGTTCATTTAAGTCTTCAATTTTTATATTGGACAAGTTCGCTTCGGTAAACCATTTTCTGATATCCGAGCGTTCAAAGCCAAGCCAGACATCAAACTGTTCTTTGCGTAAAAACTCATAATCATGCCGGTCTAAATCGGCAATTACTAATTTACCACCGGGCTTTAATATACGTGTCATCTCTGAAATCGCCTGACCCGGATTTTCAACATGATGCAAGAACATATTTGCCATCACATAAATCAACGCTTTCACTCTCTAAAGGTAGCGTATAAGCGTCTGCCTGAATACAGGTGATTGCACCGCTTGAACCGAACTTTTGCTCCAATACATTGAGCATTTCCTTGGACTGGTCTATCGCTATGACACGAAGCTTCCTGTTAAGCAATTCTTGCGTAACAAAGCCGGTACCTGCGCCGATATCAACAGCCGTTGATCCTTCTTTTACTTGAGCTGCTTCACACAATTTTTCCCGAATACTATCAGAGAAAAAGGTCTGGCGTATCGTATCCCATTGGTCTGATACACTATCGAAATAGTTTTTACTGCTCACTATTCAGCCCTCCTTCCGCAGGGAACCAGTGCCTTGTATTATTCGCTATCTTCACTAATATCAACATAACAGGTACTTCCGTCAGAACCCCTACAATGGTGGCAAGTGCAGCCGGACTTTGTGTTCCAAATAATGAAATCGCGACGGCAACTGCCAGTTCAAAAAAGTTTGAGGCACCAATCATACCGGCAGGCGCTGCTATCTCATGGGGCAGTTTTATAGCCTTGCTTGCCAGGTATGCAATGAAAAAGACTAGGAAAGTCTGAAGAATCAACGGTATGGCAATCAAAACAATATGCAGTGGATTATTCAGAATTACATCGCCCTGGAATGAAAAGATTATTATTAATGTCAGCAATAGACCTATGGTCGTGATATTTCCGAACTTCGGTATGAAACTCTTTTCAAAATACTCGGGACCACGCTTTTTTGTGATGGTATTACGGGTGATTATTCCGCCAGCCAGCGGGATAACAACAAACAATACTACGGACAAAATAAGAGTGTCCCAAGGTATGGTGACACCGCCAACACCCAGAAGAAACGCAACTATGGGTGTGAAAGCGAAGAGGATGATAATATCATTTGTTGCCACCTGCACAACGGTATAAGCCGCGTTGCCACGGGTCAAATAACTCCATACAAATACCATTGCTGTACACGGTGCCGCTCCGAGAAGTATTGCGCCCGCAAGATAGTCTTTCGCAAGGTCTGAGGGGATAAAGGCCTTGAAAATGACGAAGAAAAACAGCCACGCGATGCCGAACATGGTAAAAGGCTTTATCAGCCAGTTGGTTATCCATGTAACAAAAAGCCCCTTAGGATTTTTCCCAACATTTTTAATGCTTTGAAAATCCACCTTCAGCATCATCGGATATATCATAAGCCAGATTAGAATCGCCATAGGTATTGATACGTTCGCGTATTCAAAACGTCCCAAAAATGCCGGGATTCCGGGCAAAAACTTTCCGATCAGGACACCTACCGCCATGCAAAGAAGGACCCAAACCGTTAAGTATTTTTCGAAGAAACCGATTCCTTGTGTTTTCTCTTTGCTCATAGCGTATTACCGCCTTTTTTTTGAAGTTCAGCTTCATCCTTGTGCGCCTTGGCTTTAAAATATGTGTCAAGATTCTCAGGAAGCTGATAGACTTCGTTCTTTGACTCACGTTTCTCAGTGTTGTATACCTCGCGCAGGATGGCATCTACAATCAATTCTTTTGGAGGTGAAGTATACTCGACACCGTTATATACCCACACACGGCAGTCAACATTATCTCCGCAAAGGGTTCCACAATCCTCACAAAGTGATTCTCTAAGTTCTACTGCGATGTCATTTCCATTCACGCGGATAGTCGGCGAACTGATAAACTGATACTTTATCGCCAACTCCTTCGTTGCAATATTTACTTTATTTACCTTAACTTCATATCCCGCCGCATTAAGCACCACGGCCACGCTGGAAACTGCTTCATCCAGTGCTTTTTCTGTGTCCTGGCATCTACCGCAAACGGTCGTATCCAGATACAGAAAATCTATGTTGATCGGTTTTTTCGGCTGCGGCTGGCAACAGTTATCGGAAGAACAACAACATTTACTCATTTTCATTACACTCCTTACAATAGTTTGAGTTATCTCTGCAAATACAGTTTTCCTTGTTGGAAGTGATAGCACAGAAAAACTGTTTTGTTTTACTGATGGTTTCATCATCCAGCGAATAGTACGTCCATTTACCTTCTTCTCGCGCTTTTACAATCCCACATTCACACAGGATTTTCATGTGATGAGAAAGTGTGGATTGGGACATTTCAAATTTCTCCAGAATATTGCAGGCACAAAGTTCCCCGCAGGAAAGCATATCTACAATCATTGCTCTTTTGGGTTCTCCCAACGCTTTAAACACTTTCGTGTTCTCCAAGTAGTAGTCCATAACATCACCTCAAATCTAAAAACTTCGATATGATATATTATATGCGTCAAATCGAAAAATGTCAATTTGATATATGAATTTAAAATAAAATATTTCATTAACATTTTTATCGGAGCTGTTTCTTCATTTAAATAGAGAAGCATCCGCTAATTACGGATGCTTAATAACCATGTATATAAGCCTTTTTAATCCTCATTTAGATCCACTAAATTATCCTCAAAAACGAACAAGTTTTGAATTGGAATTTGTTCGCGCAAATAATATGTCAGATCAGTATCGCCAACCGTCACTCCACCACAAAGTGCCCCCTTAAAATTATGAGATTTACCGTCCGTATCTGTAATTTTCATTTCCCAAGTTCCTATATCAGTAGCATAGTAAGTCAATTGTTCACTTTCTATATACTGTGAGAAAAGCTCCAATATTTCCTTTACTGCGGATTTTCCTATATTAAACTGTTGCTTTCTAGAAATCTCGAACTGACCAAAACCATTTCCATACTTATACCCTGTAAACCATATTCTACCACTAGCAGATATAGTCAAATGCTGTTCCACTTCGTCATCAGGAAGTGGTTCTGGACCAAAGCATATATTATTTGATATAATTCTTACTGTTTGTATTTGCAATCGGAACACCCCCTGTGCTATTCCCTTTTTAATACTGGCAAGACAGTCTCTAAATATTGCTGCCAATATCCTTCGTCATCGCCTTCCATATCATGAAGCCAATAATACATAAACAGAATTTCAAATTCTTGCTTTCTGCCTTTTATAAAGGGTTTTTTCGGTATTCTTCTGTATAGTGAATCAATATTAAAGAGATTACTTTTCTGCTTATAATCGTAGTCATACTTTCT
>ENA-OWPA01000981-OWPA01000981.1-bioreactor-metagenome-genome-assembly--contig:-NODE-981-length-24395-cov-4.502508_pt1 | contig 24395 bp, 19 predicted proteins | sample MGYA00238139_ERZ651803 | MGnify/ENA primary metagenome ERZ651803 (study PRJEB26909, sample SAMN07631231) | bioreactor metagenome | isolation source: Switchgrass digestor | place: USA: Dartmouth... | reverse complement strand
AGGAATATATTTTATTGAAAAAGGAGCGTCACAAAGGCCTTCCAAGGTTATATACGATAGGGCCGGTTCTTCTATTGCCACAGCTCAGAAGGAAGATTTTGAATGGGATAAAATCTTCGAAGGAGCTGAGTGGTTCCATTTTACGGGAATAACTCCCGCCCTCGGACCAAATGTTGCCGGCATATGCGTGGAAGCCTGCAAAACTGCAAAAGAAAAAGGCATCACCATAAGCTGCGACCTGAACTACCGCAAGAAACTATGGACAAGAGAGCAGGCCGGCAGGACCATGTCAGAGCTGATGAAGTATGTGGATGTGTGCATTGCCAATGAAGAAGATGCGGAAATGGTATTTGGAATTCGTGCGGAAGATACGGATATTTCCGGTGGAAAGCTCAGCCATGAGGGATACAGCAAAGTAGCCCGGAAGCTGGCCGATACTTTTAATTTGTCCAAGGTGGCTATTACATTGAGAAGCTCCATTTCTGCCAGTGACAACAATTGGGCAGCCATGCTCTATGACGGAAAAGAGTGCTTTTTCTCGAAAACCTATCCTGTGCATATTGTTGACAGGGTAGGCGGAGGCGACAGCTTCGGTGCGGGCCTCATATACGGCCTTCTTAAGGGCATGTCCGCTAAAGAAACCCTGGAGTTTGCGGTTGCCGCCAGCTGCCTTAAACACTCCATTGAAGGGGACTTTAACCATGTATCGGTGGATGAAGTCAAATCCCTTGCAGGAGGCGACGGTTCCGGCAGAGTACAGCGTTAACGTGCAAGCCGTTGAATTCTTTCCGGAGATGACCGGCAGCAGCAAAATGCTTGTGGAAATTTTAGAAATATATTAAAAAATTGCATATTAAATAAAAATTGGTTTGAATTCAGCTAATGGAAATGGATGATTATTGTCCCGGCAGGATATAAAGCACATGCATTATTGCATAAAACAACCGGATTTGCTTGTTCACAGTGAACTTCTGTATTATGGGTCATTGCAGCCGTTTGTACGTACTCTGGTGTCCTGTGGCGCAGCCTCAGGGCAGTGAAATCTTTCTACACAATCAATGTATCCGCTGTTAGCTGAATTCATTCCTATATTTATTTAGTTGATGGCGCAAATTGGCAATCCCTCAAAAACAGCATAGTATCATAATGTATATTTCATAGCGCAAACTTCGTGAATTTTTCGATAACTGAGTTGATTTGTTATTTTTTGTTAACATTTTTTATTGCCGGGTAATGCTTCAATTTTATAGATTATATAGAGTGCAATTCATAGATAATATAGAATGAAATCATCTTACAAATCTGATCCGGTATAGAAAAGCCTTTCCTTTAGCGGGTTCATGGTCTTGAAACCAGTCTCATTGGTTCCTGTAGCTGTTAGGCGTTTTACCGTACTCTTTTTTAAAGCTCCGGATAAAACTGCTGGAATCATAAAAACCTGCCTTTATGGCAATCTGCTCAATGGAAAGCTCTCTGTCCGCCAGCAGAGATTTTGCGTAAGATAACTTGTTGAGGAGTATATATTGCTTTGGGCTGTAACCGGTAAGCTCCTTAAAGGAATGAGTCAGATAATAGACATTGATGTAGAACTTGTTTGCCAGATCAGAAACCTTCAAATCCTCCCTGAAGTTTTGATCAATATACTGCTGAACCGCATAAACTTCAGCTTTGATATGCTTTTCGGGAATGGGAAACTGATCCTTGTTTGCCCTGTACAGTTGGACAAGCAGGTCTTTGATCTGGTAGTAAATTATATCCTCGCTGAAGGAATCCCTGTTTTGGTATTCATGAATTATACGCTTCATTATCTCTTCAGTATTTTCCGGAGCATCCATGTGATGAATGAAATTTTCAGGCCTGTTTTTAAAAACGGAAAGGAGTTTTTGATCCATGATATATCTGTCCAGCTTGTCGGAGGAGATTATTACATAATAGCGCTCGTATACGGGAGATAAAATTCTTATGGAATGCTCCTCCAGCTTGCTGATAAATACCAGCTTGTTTTCAGGGATATCATAACTTTTTTTGTTGATTACGAGGTTTATTGTCCCCTTCTTTATGAATATCATTTCATAGGACATATGAAAATGCTGAGTGTAAGGAGTTATCCTGTCATTATAGCGGCATTGCAGCACGATAAAATTTTTGGATACATCTGACATTTCACACCTCATAAAAAGCAAATTTTTCATATTAAAAAACAAATAGGCAATACTTCATGCGCTAATTAGATTATATCATAAATACTGTAATACTGTAAAACTGAATGCAAAACCAAAAAATGATGAATGAGGTATCGGATGTGAACACAAAAAGATTTGCCTACAAATCTATGGATGATTTACAATCTGCCCTTAAGGATTTAAGGGTGGAATTACCGCTCGATGACGATGTAAAAATTCTATCGGAAAGTATTTCCGTGAAAGGAAGGAAAATTGCCAACAGAATTGCCGTCCAACCGATGGAAGGAGCTGATGGGAATCTGGACGGCACTCCCGGTGAGCTTACAAAACGCAGATACGAGAGATTTGCAAAAGGCGGCTCCGGCCTGATATGGTTTGAGGCTGTTGCCGTACAGCATGAAGGAAGAGCAAATCCCAGACAGCTGATGCTGGATGAAAAGAATGCCGACAAGTTCCGGGAGATAGTCGAAAATATCAAAGAAATCTGCATTAAAACCAATGGGTTTGAACCTGTAGTGATAATGCAGCTTACACATTCCGGAAGGCAATCACGACCTGACGGAACCCCCAGACCAGTGATTGCATGCAACAAACCTTTATTCGAGAAGGACAAACCTATAAGCCAGGAAAGCATTATCAGTGATGATGAGCTGAAAAGACTGGAAATCAAAATGGGGAATGCAGCAAGAATTGCAGAAAGCATAGGCTTTGACGGAGTTGACATCAAAGCGTGTCATGGATATTTGAACAATGAGCTGCTGTCTGCATACCAGCGAAAGGGTGAATACGGCGGAAGCTTTGAAAACCGGATCAGGTTTATGGTAAATAGTGTGGCAAATGCTATGGCCAACACATCCTCCGAATTTATAGTAACTTCAAGACTAAATGTATATGACGGGTTTCCATACCCTCACGGTTTTGGCGTGAATGAAAGGGACGGACTGGAACCGGATATGACCGAACCTCTTAAGCTGATTGACATATTGCACAACAAAATGGGAATGGGCATGATAGACATCACCATAGGAAATCCTTATGTGAACCCGCACGTGAACCGGCCTTCCGACTTTACTGCATACGAATGTTCCGAACATCCGCTAAAAGGAGTGGAAAGGCTCGTAAACTGTGCCAAAGCAGTGCAAAGGCAATTCAAGGATCTGGTGGTGATAGGTTCGGGACTGACATACTTAAGGCAGTTTTCTCCCCATCTTGCAGCCGGAGCAATCAAAAACCGGTACTTCTCCATAGCAGGCTTTGGCAGGATGTCCTTTGCATATCCCAACTTTGCCAATGATATCCTGAAAAACGGCTATCTGGCCCCTGAGAAGTGCTGCATTACTTGCGGAAAGTGCACCCAATTGATGAGGACATCCGGAAATGCAGGTTGTGTAATAAGGGATGGGATATATGCAGAATTTTTCAAAGCTTTGAAGTTAGCAGTAAAATAAAAGCCACTTCAACAATAGTTTGCTGTTTTCATAGCTGCATGAAATTGGCAGCGGTTAAATACTTAAAATTGCAGCCCATATGTCGAAATCTTTGGTATAATGGTTGCAAAATCATTAGCAACACTCACCTTAGCCATAAGGTGAAGGTATGCTTCACACAGTATACTGAACCGGTGTGTCAGACAGCTTTTGAAAAGAGCAATGCAGAAATCGGGAGGTATCAGTCATGTTAAAAGGACTCTATATTCTGGACAGGTTGGCGTTTGAAAAAATATACGGACCTGAAGAGCAATCCGACATAAGCAAAATGGTAGATATTTATGCCGCGCCTCAAACAAGAGATTCCATAAAGGAGCATCCTGAAATCCTTAAAGAAGCAGATGTTATTTTTTCAGGATGGGGAGCGCCGGTAATGGACGGAGAATTTCTTAAATACGCACCCAAGCTTAAAGCAGTATTTTATGGTGCCGGCTCAATCAAATATTTCACCGGGGATGAATTCTGGGATAGGGGCATACTGGTCACCAGCGCATACGCAGCCAATGCCATTCCGGTGGCTGAGTATGCTTTATCCCAGATACTTTTCTGCCTGAAACGCGGATGGTATTACGCTCTTTCAGTGAAGCAGCAGGGTAGATATATTCCCCACAGCACCGTACCAGGCGCCTATGGCACCACTGTTGGGATAATATCGTTAGGCATGGTGGGGCGTCGTGTGTGTGAGCTTCTCAAACCTTTTGACGTAAAGGTCATCGCTTATGATCCCTATGTGCGGAAAGAAACAGCTGATGAACTTGGAGTTGAATTATGTTCTCTGGATGAGATTTTCTTAAGATCCGATGTGGTGTCACTGCACACTCCATGGCTTAAGGAGACGGAGAAAATGATAAAAGGAAAACACTTCATGATGATGAAATCCGGTGCTTCTTTTATAAATACTGCAAGAGGTGCTGTTGTGCATGAAGAGGAAATGATAGAAGTTCTTGCGAAAAGGCAGGATTTGCAAGCGGTTCTGGATGTGACATGGCCTGAGCCGCCTAAAGTGGGATCTCCCCTGTATACGCTGCCAAACGTGGTTTTAACTCCCCATATTGCCGGTTCCATGGATGGCGAATGTCGAAGGATGGGTAGGTATATGGTAGATGAGCTTAAGCGTTATATAAATGGGGAACCACTGAAATGGTCAATTACCAAGGAAAAGGCTGCAATTTTGGCATAAGAAGGCTGATACCGTGCCATTTCAAGGGTTTGAATTATTTAGTGCATGCACAATATTCTTGATTTAATGCCATTAAAAGCAAATTTTGCATATATTAAAGCAATTAGATAATACCGAACAAGCCGGGCAAATTGTATGATATATATATGCAGATTTGAATCTTGCCGAACGGAAATATTAAAATTTGTGCTTGAAGCTTCAAGCCGATGTTAAATAAAACTCTACCCGGCGGTAAAACTGGATTTTCACTTTAGCAAGTATTCAACAAGGTATTCTTTCCTACTTGAATGAGAGCTTAAATCGACGCAAAAATAATGACAGCCTTATTCGGAAGGGCTGCCCCCACCGAATCCCTAGGTAAAATGAATTTACTGCCGCCGGTATCTTTATGAAAATGTCATAATAAATCAGAATCCCTCTTAAACTTTTGCTTACTGAAGTGTGGGATGAGCTGAGAGGAGCATGATATGGCAAAAAAAATCGCGATTGTTACAGGTTCAAGGCGAGGAATAGGATTGGGCATTGCGAAGGAATTAGCGCGCAATGGCTATACAGTTGTTATTTCAGCTACTGCTGACGAAGTACAAGCGTCCCCACTAATGGACAGCCTGCATGCAGATGGACTGTCGACGGAGTACATACGGTGCGATGTTTCCAATAAACAGGACAGGGACAACTTATTTTCCTCAGTCATGAAAAAATACGAGCGCATTGATGTCCTGGTGAATAATGCCGGTGTCGCGCCTTTAAAGAGGGAGGACATTTTGATGGCTTCGGAAGAAGATTTTGACCGTTCAATAAACATAAATCTGAAAGCCACATATTTTATGTGTCAGAAGGCGGCAAACCTCATGATAAAGGCAATGCAATCGGGGCTTGAGGATTACCATCCCCGCATAATAAACATCGGGTCCATTTCCGCTTACACTTCTTCACCGGAAAGAAGCAGCTACTGCATATCAAAAGCCGGTGTTTCCATGGTGACCCAGTTGTTTGCAGACCGGCTGGCCGAATACAATATACCTGTATTTGAGGTCAGACCAGGCATCATACTGACCGATATGACATCAGTGGTAAAAGGCAAATATGAAAAGCTGATCGCGGAAGGAATTACTCCGATAAAGCGTTTCGGAATGCCGGAAGACGTAGCAAAATGTGTTATGGCAGCCTGCTCAGGAATGCTGGATTTCGCTACCGGACAGGTGATAAATGCAGACGGTGGCTTTCACATAAGAAGGTTATGAGGAGATTGTAATGAAAAGATTCAATATAGCATCCCAAAACATATGTGTTTTTTCCGTAGATACAGCAGTGATTGGCACCGGGTGTGCCGGCTTCAATGCTGCAGATACCTTGTATGATCTTGGGAAAAGAGATATAGCCGTCATAACCGAAGGGATCAATATGGGTACTTCAAGAAACACCGGCAGCGATAAGCAGACATATTATAAGCTTGCATTGGCATCCGACTGCCGGGACAGCATATATGACCTGGCAAAAGACCTTTTTGACGGCGGAGGTGTCAACGGGGACACAGCTTTGGCAGAAGCTGCAGGATCCGTTCGGGCATTCATGAAGCTGGTAAACTTAGGAGTTCCCTTTCCTACAAATAAATACGGGGAATACGTCGGATACCAAACAGATCATGACAGCAAGCAAAGAGCCACCTCCTGCGGACCCCTGACATCAAAAATAATGACGGAAAAGCTGGAGCAATCGGTAAAATCAAAAGGCATTAAAATATATGACAGGATGCAGGTGGTAAACTATATCGTAAAGGACAATGCCATAAAAGGAATCATCGCCATAGACAAGGACAGGATTTCAGAAACGGACATGGGGCTTGCGGTTTTTATCGTGAACCATGTCATAGCTGCAACCGGAGGGCCGGCAGGAGTATACTACAATACGGTTTATCCCTTGAGTCAGACGGGAAGCAGCGGTATCCTGCTGGAAGCCGGAGCGAAGGCTGTAAATTTAAATGAATGGCAGTACGGCATTGCATCTACGAAATTCCGATGGAATGTTTCCGGAACATACCAGCAGGTTCTGCCTCGGTATGTATCGATTGATAAGTACGGGAATGAAAGGGAGTTCCTGCTCGATTATTTTGATTCACCGCAACAGGCATTGGACATGGTATTCCTGAAGGGATACCAGTGGCCATTTGACGTAAGAAAGATTGAAGGTTCCTCCATCATTGACATCATCATACATCACGAAATATATAGCAAGGGAAACAGGGTCCTGATGGATTTCAGAAAAGATCCGACAGGACTGGAAAATGGTTTTGACGGTCTTAGTGAAGCTGCTATGCAATATCTGAAAAATTCCCATGCTCTTGTGCCAACTCCTATAAAACGCTTGGAAATAATGAACAAAAAGGCAATTGAGCTATATGCATCCCATGGTATTGATTTATACAACGAAATGCTTGAGGTATCAGTCTGTGCCCAACATAACAACGGCGGTGTAGCGGTAGACTTGAACTGGGAAAGCAGTATAAAAGGCTTATATGTTGTCGGAGAAGCCGCAGGAACCTTTGGGGTATACAGGCCTGGCGGATCTGCTCTTAATTCGACACAAGTAGGTTCTATGAGAGCAGCGCAGCATATCGCAGGTTTGCCTGAGAAACGGCTTTTATCGCCGGATGAGTTCATTGCACAGTTTAAAACGGTTATCGAAGCTTTTGCAAGCAGGCTGGAGCAGTTGGTGAATAAGGGGAGAGAGTGCGATATAGCCGGCAAAAGAACCAGCCTGCAGAAAAAAATGAGCGAAATTGCCGCCCATGTTAGGGACCTCGATAAGGTAAAAGAATATGTCCCTGAGCTGGAAAAGGAACTGTCGGGCTTTTACGAAAGGATTAGTGTCCGAAGCTACAGGCAGATACCCCAGGCGTTAAGACTCAGGGATATCATGATAACGCAGATGGCAATCCTTTCTGCTGTGAAAACCTGCGCAGAAGTGATGGGAAGCAGGGGCTCGGCTATAGTGCTGAGCGAGAAAGGAAAGCCTGTGCATAACAAAATTCCATATATCCGCTATGACACCAGAGAAAATGATTTTAAGGACAGTCTCATAACTACTGACTTTTATGAAAACAAGGCAGTTTCATCGGTGGAAAAAGTACGGCCTTTACCCAGGACAAGGGATTGGTTTGAAAACGTCTGGAAGGAGTATTCCGGGTAAACGGTAAATCCATGTTAATTGCGTATTGACAAGCTGCTTTGTGGCTTTGAACATAGATCTCTCGAGCCTTTGGGCTTTTGAGCATAAATTTATTTTCAAAAAGGAGGAGATTGTCAATGAAAAGAAGGTTATTATCAGTCCTTTTAGTGGTAGTCATGCTTGCAGCTTTAGTAATGTCGGGATGCTCCGGCGATAAAGGTTCGTCAGGAACACCTACTACATCTACTGATAAATCCTCAACAGAGCAAAAAACAACAGAATCCACATTTACCGGATACCCGATGAACAAGAAGGACACTAAACTCACATGGTGGGTTGGAACAGGCTACACTCTTAATGAGGCCTTTGCTTCATATGAGGAATCGCCATTTCACATGGGTCTTATGGATCAGACCGGCGTCACCATCGAGTGGCAGTTTCCCACAGCCGGAACAGATCCGAATCAGGCATTCAATCTGATGCTGGCCAGCGAAGATCTGCCGGATATCATTTTTTATAGCGTCATGTCGGATATAGAGCGCTATATGGAGGAAGGCATTGTCCGAGACTTGACAGACTACATGGAGGCTTACTCACCGGCTTATTACAAATTCCTGAAATCCAACGAAATCTATGACAAGTTCATGAAGACAGACAGCGGTAAATACTATGGTTATGGCTTCTTCAGGGAAGACGGCGGCTGGAATGATACTTACCTGGGTCCGGTAATCCGCAAGGATTGGCTGGATGCACTGGGACTTGAAGCCCCAAAGACCATATCTGACTGGGATAAAGTTATTCGGGCGTTCAAGGACAAATATGGCGCAGTCTTAAGCTTCGCGTGGAGCCGCTTCAATACCACCGGTATCAGTGGCGCGTTTGGAGCTTATGGTGCGATTAACTTCCAGTTGTATATCGATGATAATGGCAAGGTACAGCTTGCTCAAGCACAGAAGGAATGGAAGGATTACATGGCTAAGCTGAATGAGTGGTGGAGAAACGGTCTGCTTGACCAGGACGTCATGACAATGGATGATGCTGCTGCCCAGACTAAAGCGCTGAATGGAAAGATGGGTATTTCCATAACTTCTATGGGCCAGCTTACCAACTGGAGAAGCGATGCGGAAAAAGCAGGCAACGGAGCAGAGTGGATAGGCTTGCAATATCCCACTGGGGATGACGGAACATTATCCATGGTATTTGGTGGCTACGGTATTGGTAATGTAGCTGCTGTTATAACCACGAGCTGCCCTGATGATAAGCTCGAGACAGCAATGCGCGTTCTGGATTATGCATACACTGATGAAGGTCACCTCTATTGGAATTTCGGCAAAAAAGGCGTTTCCTGGGACTATGATGAGAATGGAGAGCCTGCATATACCGAGCTTGTTACAAATGATCCCGACGGACTGAACAATGCGATTTCGAAATATGGCGGAGCTACATGGAGCGGATCATGTATCCAGGCAACCAAGCTGCTATACCTCAAGAACAGCAAAGCATCCGTTGAAGCAAACGACCTTTGGTATTATCCCAACAAAGAAGTCACAGCTAAATGGGTTTATCCTTCCGGAGTTACTTTGACAACAGAAGAAAGCAATACGCTGGATGAACTGGTAAGTTCGCTTTCCACATATGTATCGGAAATGGCTGTTAACTTTATCACCGGCGCAGAGCCTCTTGACAAATTTGATCAATTTGTGGAGCAGCTGAACAAAATGGGCTTGCCTACTGTTCTCAAAATACGTCAGGAAGCCTATGACAGATTCCTTGCCCGATAATTGCGCCTGATCATAATAATGGTGAAATATGAATAACGGGAGGATAAGCAATGGCGATCAAAAATCGTACTTCTGACAGTCGAGCAGGAACCTGGACTTTAGGCCGAACCATTATTCACGATTTTAAACTCAACAAATATAAATATCTTATCATTTTACCGGTCATTATATATCTTGCTGTCTTTGCCTATAAACCAATGTACGGCTTGATCATCGCTTTCAAGGATTACCGCCCGGCATTGGGTATTGACGGCAGCAAGTGGGTTGGCCTTAAACATTTTAAAAACTTTTTCAATGATGTGTATTTCCTGCGCCTGATCAGGAACACTATTTCCATCAGCGGGCTAAACATTCTGTTCGGTTTTCCGGTACCTATTATTCTGGCGCTTCTGCTGAACGAAATTCGCAGTTCCTGGTTCAAGCGTACGGTACAGACCATCACATATATGCCATATTTCATTTCTCTGGTGGTGGTGTGCTCACTGGTGAAGACTTATTGCCAGAGCGACGGTATCTTCTCCCAAATCTCCGTAGCGCTGGGAGGAGAGGCAAAGAATTTTCTGATGGACAGCAAATACTTTTATCCGATATATGTCATCTCTGACATATGGAAGAATATGGGTTGGAATTCCATAATATATTTGGCTGCTCTAGCCAGTATTGACCAGGAGCAGTATGAGGCTGCAAGAATTGACGGCGCAGGCAGGTTTAAGCAGATGATCCATGTAACTTTGCCGGGTCTGATGCCTACCATTACGGTTTTATTCATTTTGCGCATGGGCGGTTTATTGAATGTCGGTTATGAAAAAATCCTGCTTCTTTATTCAGAAGCAATCTATGATGTGGCGGATGTAATATCGACATATGTTTACAGGAAAGGTATCATCAATACCGCTTACAGCTATAGTACGGCAGTAGGTTTGTTCAACTCGGTGGTGAATGTATTTTTCCTGCTGATCTCAAACACCTTAAGTAAAAAGGTTACACAGTCGAGTTTGTTCTAAAGGGAGAGATGGAAAATGGCAAATTATAATATAATCAAAAAGACGAAAGGTGACATTGTCTTTGATGTAGTAAATACGATTTTTATGCTTGCCCTCGTGTTCATAACCCTATACCCTATGTACTATGTACTGTGTGCCTCATTCAGCAATAATGTCAAGCTTTTGGCAAACCCAGGTGCCCTTTGGTACCCTCAAGGCTTTAATCTTGGCGCATATAAGCTGGCTTTCAAACACCCTCTGCTGTTAAGCGGCTATAAAAACATATTGATTGTATTGGGGGTATCGCTGCCTATAAACATCATACTGACATTGTTCTGCGGCTACTTTCTGGCAGCAAAAAGGGTGCTCTTCAAAAAGCCCATTCTTGCAATCATCATGTTTACGATGTTTTTTAACGGAGGTATGATACCCACTTACCTGAATGTGCGCTCGCTGGGCCTTTTCAATTCATTATGGGCATTGATTCTTCCCGGTGCCATGAGCGTTTACAACGCGATAATCTGCAAAACAGCTATTGAAGGAATACCGGACAGTCTGACAGAATCAGCTTATATAGATGGTGCAAATGATATTCTGATCATATTTAGAATAATTCTTCCGTTGATTATGCCGACCATTGCAGTTCTGCTTCTGTATTACGGCATTGGACATTGGAACAGCTGGTTCTCCGCATCACTGTATATACAGGATAACACCAAGCTTCCGATTCAGAATGTACTGCGTGCGGTTCTTATAGCAAACTCGAACATATTGAACTCGGCTGCAACGGAGGACGACCAGATCAATCAATTTGCCGAGACCATCAAATATTCTGCGATAGTGATCAGTACGGTTCCGGTGCTGTTCCTGTATCCTTTCCTTCAGAAGTATTTTGTGAAAGGTGCTTTGATTGGGGCAGTCAAAGGCTGATAATACCCTCGATCTTATAAAAGGCAATGCCTGATGTCAGGAAAAATTCTTATTCTCCGTTCGATTTAAAGCTCTTGCGATGCATCCGGCGGCTTTGATGCAAATATGCATATAATCCAAAAAGTGATGGATATATGCATAAAAAAGAGATATAATGTTGATGTCGTTCATATCATAAGAAGCTGAGGCTTTGAGTATAGATTATGAAGGGTATCAACCAAAGGTCAAATCCGACCGGACGCGATCGCAAGTTAAGGAGGATGACAATATATGGATTATAAGCAGAGGGCAAAAGAGCTTGTAGCTCAGATGACACTGGCAGAAAAGTGCTCGCAGATGATGCATACCGCACCTGCTATTGAAAGGTTGGGGGTTAAAGAGTACAACTGGTGGAATGAATGTCTCCATGGGGTGGGAAGATCAGGAACCGCAACGGTTTTCCCTCAGCCAATAGGAATGGCCGCCAGTTTTAATACAGAGCTGATGTATGATGTAGCTACGGCTATATCTGATGAAGCACGGGCAAAGTACAATGAATACAAGAAATTTGGCAGCACCTTAATATATCAAGGGCTCACGTATTGGTCTCCGAACATAAATATTTTCCGTGACCCCAGATGGGGACGAGGCCATGAGACTTACGGAGAAGATCCTCTACTTACAGGTAAAATGGGTGTTGCATTTATAAAAGGGTTGCAGGGAAATGATCCAAAGCACCGCAAGGTGGATGCAACCATAAAGCACTATGCTGTACACAGCGGCCCGGAAGGAGAAAGGCACTCCTTTAATGCCGTGGTAAGCGATAAGGATTTGAGAGAAACCTATCTGTGGGCTTTCAAATACTGTATAGAAAATGCCGATCCATCGGCTGTTATGGGTTCTTACAACAGGATAAACGGAGAACCGGCATGTGCCAGCAAAACATATCTAAAAGAAATGCTGTACGGCACTTTTGGATTTGACGGGTATGTTGTGTCAGACTGTGGTGCCATATGCGACATCGACAAATACCATAAAGTTACACAAACTCCTATGGAAAGTGCTGCCCTGGCAGTAAACAACGGTTGCATATTAAACTGCGGTGATGCCTACAAATGGTTAAAGGCAGCAGTGGCCGCCGGAATGGTCAGCGAAGAAACCATAACAAAAGCGGTAGAGAAGTTGTTTGAGGCACGTTTCCGTCTGGGAATGTTTGATGATGATTGCGTATATGATCAAATACCCTATGATGTGGTGGAATGCGACAAACATCGTGCACTTAACCGGAGGATGGCTCAGGAAAGCGTTGTGCTGCTTAAAAACGACGGAATACTTCCTTTGAAGAATCCAAAGGCTATCGCAGTAATCGGACCCAACGCCGATGACAAATCGGTATTGCTGGGCAACTATGAAGGCACTCCTTCAAGGTATGCAACCATTCTGAGGGGAATACAGGATGCTACCGATGCGAAGATATACTATGCCCGGGGATGTCATATTTATAGTGATGAGATTCACTCCTGGCAGGAACAGCCGTTGCGGGAAGCGATAATTGCAGCCCAGAAGAGCGATGTTGTAATTATGTGCATGGGCCTCAACCCATCCATGGAGGGTGAGGAAGGAGATGCATATAATGGAGCGGACAGCGGTGACAAAAAGGATATAGAGCTTCCGGCATCACAAAAAAGGCTTTTGGAGGAAATTATAAAGGTGGGGAAACCCATTGTATTCCTTAATGTTTCCGGAAGCTGCATAAACCTCACAAGAGCTGATGAGGCTTGTAATGCTGTGCTCCAGGTTTTCTACCCCGGAGCGGAAGGCGGCAATGCCGTCGCCGATATTTTATTCGGTAAAGTATCCCCCAGTGGAAAGCTGCCGGTAACCTTCTACAGATCTACGGAGGATTTGCCGGATTTCAGGGATTATTCCATGGAAAACAGGACATATAAGTATTTTAAGGGTAACCCCCTTTATCCCTTTGGACATGGATTGTCCTACACGAAATTTTCGATAACCGATGTGAGCTTTGACAGCCAGAAGGCGTCTTTGACTATAACCAATGAAGGGGATTATGACGGAAGCGAAGTAATAAAAGTATTTGCCCGGGACAGAAATAACAGCCGCCTTAACTGCAGGCTTGTTGGATTTCAAAAAGTATTTTTGAAACGCGGCGAAGCAATGAGGGTGCAAGTTGATATATGCCAGGATGTTATGGAACTTTTTGATGATACACCGGACATAGAATTTTTCATAAAATAGAACGGAGCAAAAAGCAACCTGTCGGAATTAAAGCCGGCAGGTTGCTTTTTTGCATATATATTGTGATATTAATTGGCAATATAGGGTATATATAATAAAAAGTAAATGTAACAATATAATCCCATGATGGTGTAAAGGATTATTAAAAGGCTGGCACTATCAAAGGGTAAAAGGTTAGGAGGATAAATATGGCTAGTTTTGCAAATCCATTTGCAGGTAATCTGCCGAGGAAAATAACAAAGGAAGAACTGATCCAGGCTATACGATTGGACATTGCCGGGGAGCTTGAGGCAATTTTTGTGTATGATGCCCATGTCCAGGCAACCGACGATCCTGTGGCAAAAACCGTGCTTGCCGATATAAGGGATGAAGAAAAAGCTCATGTGGGCGAACTCATGACTCTGCTTCAATATCTGGATCCGGATGAAGCGGAACGATTTGCAGAGGGGCAGCAAGAGGTCAAGGAAATGCTTGAAAAATTGAATATCAGTACAAAAGGTACCAAACCCAATACTACGGTAGGGAGCCTGGTAAAAGAGTAAGGAGGGACGGAAACATGGATTATTTATCCAGAGAAGGGTCACCGATATCTTCTGAGCTTTGGAGTAAAATTGATGATGCGGTTGTTTCCATGGCAAAGCAAACCCTGGTGGGCAGAAGGTTTCTTGAAATTTACGGACCTTTAGGCGCAGGCGTACAGAGCATCAATGTGGATGATCTTTCAGAATTGGAGGAGACAGGGGACGGACTGGTAAAGATCAAGGGAAGAAGATATGAACATATTCCGCTTATAAAACAGGATTTTTCACTGCTTTGGAGGGACCTGGAGGCCAGTGAGCAATCAGGGCTTCCTGTTGACTTGTCGGCTGCGATGAAGGCGGCAGCGAAATGTGCAAGAAAAGAGGATGAGCTCATCTTTCTGGGCAATGAAGAGATGGGCTATAAAGGTTTGCTGACAGAAGAAGGCATTACCAGGCTTCAAAAAGGGGACTGGAATGAGGGAGAAAACCCTGTGAGAGATGTGGCGAAAGGTCTGGCCAAATTCGTAGAGTATGGCCTGGTGGGCAGGAAGGCGCTCATTGTCAGTCCTGATATCTTTATGCAATTGCAGAGAATACAGCCGGGTACTGGAATTACAGAATATGACCGGCTGCAGAAGCTGATAAACGGAAATATTTTCACTACACCGGTATTAGGCATGAACAATGCGATATTGGTTTGTGCAGAGAAGCAGTATATGGATTTGGCAATTGGTCAGGATATGGTTACGGCTTATCTTGAGACAAGAGATTTGAACCACTATTTCCGCATAATAGAAACCGTATTGCTTAGAATAAAGAACAAAAAGGCCGTCGTTGCGTTTGAATAAGATGGAGCAGGGGAAAAAACATAATATATGGGCATGAAAATCAATGGGTCTTGATGACATGCCTGGGAATGCAAAATGGTATGTAGTGCGTATTTGAATGGAGAATTTCCTTCGGCTGTTTTTAGGATATGCCGGAGGAAATTTCCCCAAAACTTGTCCTGAATTTCCTGGCTAGACAGGACTTAACGGCGTGGATGCAAGGCTATTAAAAAAATGATGTCATGAAAAAATGCTTGACTTTATATAATTTATATGATAAATTAGTGATTGCTTCAATAAATAGGTCTTTTTTTTATGTCTAAAATATATTACAGAATGCTATATATACCCACGCTGGAGGTGTTAGGAAATGAGAGTTAAAATTACATTGGCTTGTACCGACTGCAAGCAAAGGAATTACAGCAGCATGAAAAATAAGAAAAATGACCCTGACAGACTTGAAATGAAAAAGTATTGCAAATTCTGCCATAAGCATACAGTTCACAAGGAAACTAAATAATATAAGTAGAATGTTGCATTGGGCATTTAAGGTTGATATGCTTTGACTGGTGCCTATGGATTAAAATAAGGTATATGGAGATGTGTCGATATGGCTGATAACGTTAAAGTTTCCAAACTTGCCAAGGCTCGTAAGGGATTTGTAAAGTTCTTCAGGGAAGTAAGACTAGAACTGAAAAAGGTTATATGGCTTAGCAGGAATCAGCTGATTAAAAATACTGCCACAGTAATAGGATTCTGCTTATTCTTTGGCATTATTATTTGGGTGGTTGATGCTGGATTAAGCAAGCTCATTGAGGTCACTTTGATGAGATAATAAAGGAGGACATGGAACTCAATGCAACTTGGTGATATGTCTGAGGAAGCAAAATGGTATGTGGTACATACCTATTCCGGTTATGAAAATAAGGTGAAGGCTAACCTGGAAAAGATCGTGGAAAACAGGAATATGCAGGATTACATTTTCGATATTGTTGTTCCTATGGAAGAGCAAATTGAAATTAAGGATGGAAAGAAGAAAGCCACCCTTAGGAAAGTGTTTCCTGGTTATGTCCTGGTGAAAATGATCATGACAGATGAGTCTTGGTATGTCATAAGAAATACCAGGGGAGTCACCGGATTTGTTGGTCCGGGATCAAAGCCTGTGCCTTTGACTGATGAAGAAGTAAAGTTGATGGGAGTGGAGGAATTTACTCCTGATCTGGATTATGCTGTGGGAGACAGCGTAAGAGTTGATTCCGGTCCTCTTGAGAACTTCATTGGAATTGTTGAAGAAATTAATTATGAAAAGAAAAAGGTAAGAGTATCAGTATCCATGTTCGGCAGGGAAACTCCTGTTGAGTTGGAGCTCACTCAGATTCAGAAGATATAAATGAGGCAATGGTTTACCTTTGCCCTTTATATATGTTATGAAAAAATTGGGAGGTGGAATTTATGGCAAAGAAAATTGCTGGATACGTAAAACTTCAAATTCCTGCGGGAAAGGCTACTCCGGCTCCACCGGTTGGACCAGCTTTAGGACAGCATGGCGTAAATATAATGGGATTCTGTAAGGAGTTTAATGAAAGGACTGCAAAGGATGCAGGTTTGATTATACCTGTAATAATAACTGTTTATGCGGACAGATCTTTTTCGTTTATTACAAAAACTCCGCCGGCTTCCGTACTGTTGAAGAAAGCATGCAAAATCGAAAGCGGTTCCGGTAAGCCAAACAGGGAAAAGGTTGCAAAGATCTCGAGGGCGGAAGTAAGAAAGATCGCCGAGATGAAGATGCCGGACTTAAATGCTGCCACTATAGAAGCCGCCGAGAGAATGATCGCCGGTACGGCAAGGAGCATGGGAATTGTAGTAGAGGACTAATGGCCGGTTGACAATTTGCAATAGATGACTCTTTAATCAGGGATTTTGGATTCTGCCCAAAAGGCAGAACCGGATTTGGACTGTAAGTTTGCTTTGTAAGTGCATATAGTTATGCTTACAGACTGCTTAGTCGTCCATCATCGTTTGTAAATTGCTAAGGTGTGGGAGGAAACATGGTTTCCGACAAATTTTACCACGAAGGAGAGGATAATAATGAAGAGATCAAAAAGATATTTAGAAGTCATCAAGCTTGTTGACAAGTCAAAGCTTTACGACCCGGCAGAAGCATTGGAACTTGTAAAGGCAACAGCAAAAGCAAAGTTCGATGAGACTGTTGAGGTTCATATGAAGATGGGTGTTGACTCAAGGCATGCGGATCAGCAGGTAAGAGGCGCTGTTGTGCTTCCTCACGGAACCGGTAAAAAGGTTAAAGTGCTGGTTTTCGCAAAAGGAGACAAAGCCAAGGAGGCAGAACAAGCCGGTGCTGATTATGTAGGCGCTGAGGATTTGGTTGCCAAGATCCAGAATGAAAACTGGTTCGATTTTGATGTTGTAGTTGCCACTCCGGATATGATGGGTGTGGTTGGTAGACTGGGTAAGGTTTTGGGACCAAAGGGATTGATGCCAAACCCGAAATCAGGAACTGTTACAATGGATGTTTCAAAAGCCATAGCTGACATCAAAGCCGGTAAGATCGAATACAGGCTTGACAGGGAAAACAACATACGTTGTCCTATTGGTAAAGCATCCTTTACAGTGGAACAGCTCAAGGATAACTTCACAACACTTATGGACGCTGTCATCAAAGCAAAACCGGCAGCTGCAAAAGGTCAGTATATCAAGAGTGTTGTGATTGCATCAACCATGGGCCCTGGTATTAAAATAAATAATCAGAAACTTGTAGAATAATCTTTACAAAACGAGATTTTTGATATATCATATTATTGTTTGTTTAATTTAATAGAGTGTATGCCATAGACAGTAGGTACGAAAGTGTAATTGGCCTGATGGCCTTCCTACCGAGGTGATATCTGATTGACGGAGATTATAACCCTTGTATGTCTATGCGCATACGAGGGTTTTTGATTATGTTCTGGGTTTGAAAAGTTGTTTGTTAGCTGGATATGGAAGAATTGAGAATTAAGATTTAAGTGCCGGGAATAAAGAATTGATCATCCGGTATAGAGAAAGAAGGATATCCTTTATTCTGCACTTTATACTCTTTGCTCTTCATTCTTTATAAAAAGAGAAGGAGGTGGAAATATTGCCAAGTGAAAAAACCCTTCAAGCAAAACAGGAGATAGTAAAAGAAATATCCGGAAAATTCAAGGATGCAAAAGCTATGGTTTTTGCCGATTACAGAGGCCTTACCGTTGAACAGGACACGGAAATGAGAAGTGCTCTGAGGAAATCCGGAGTTGAATACAGGGTTGTGAAAAATTCTCTTACCAGCTTGGCTGCTAAAGAGAATGGTCTTGAAGATCTGATCCCTTATCTGAAAGGTCCTACGGCGTTAGCAATGAGCTCTACAGATCCTGTTGCTCCTGCCAAAGTGATGTCAGAGTATGCTAAGAAGTTTGAGGCTCTTGAGCTCAAGGTTGGTGTCGTAGAAGGAAAGATTATCGATGTCAAAGGAATCAATGCTCTGGCAGATTTGCCGTCAAGAGAGGTTCTTATCGCAAAGGTACTGGGTGGTTTCAACGCGCCTATATCTGGTTTGGTAAATGTTTTGAATGGAAATATAAGAGGACTGGTAGTTGCATTAAATGCAATTGCTCAGCAGAAAAGCTAATTAATCTAAAAATCAATATTTATTTAATGGAGGTATATTAATAATGGCTAGTGAAAAAGTTACAAAGTTGATTGAAGATGTTAAAGCATTAACAGTATTGGAATTGTCAGAATTGGTAAAAGCTCTGGAAGAAGAGTTCGGAGTATCAGCAGCAGCTCCGGTTGCAGTTGCAGCAGCTCCTGTAGCAGGCGGCGCAGCAGCTCCTGCAGCAGAAGAAAAGACTGAATTCAACGTGATTCTGAAGGAAGTTGGAGCAGATAAAATCAAGGTTATAAAGGTTGTAAGAGAAGTTACAGGCCTTGGACTTAAAGAAGCAAAAGATCTTGTTGACGGAGCTCCTAAGACTCTGAAAGAAAATGTTTCCAAGGAAGAAGCTGCATCTATAGAAGCTAAATTCAAGGAAGTTGGAGCTACTGTAGAAATTAAATAATAAGCAATTGACAATCTGACTAAACCAAAAAGAGGCTTCTCTGTGCGGAGCCTCTTTTAGTCATTTAAAAATATTTAAATAATTAATTGATGAAAGATTGACACCATGACCACATTATGTTAGAATAATAAACTGCATTATAATTACGGTACATTATGCCAATTTGTAAATTTTTGCTTTATGTAATGTCCTGTAATACGAATTGATTATACCACAGAGGAATAATTAAGACAATAAATGTTAATAATATTTTAATGATTTGTATATTGGATATTCATAGTATGTGTAGATAAATTGCAAATTATGCAGTACACAATTTTGATATGTTATCTACAGGGCTTTTATTAATATAAGGCAAGCGTATTCAAAAATTGTTGGCTGTCATGTGTTCGACGCTGGCCGATATAACGGGGCGCATCTGCTTGTTTTACCGGATAAAGGTGTGTCATCCATATTATTAAAGGTCTTGATTACATATATGCTTTTTTATTATGTAATTTAGTTTTTAGGCAAAAAGTAATTACTTATGAGGTGATATTTAATGGTACATCCCGTGCGCTTGGGAAAAAACATCAGGATGAGCTATTCTAAAATTGATGAAGTCCTCGATATGCCAAATCTTATAGAAATACAAAAGAACTCTTATAAAAATTTCTTGGAAGAGGGTCTAATGGAGGTATTTAGGGATGTTTCCCCTATTACCGACTATACTGGCAACTTGATTTTGGAGTTTGTCTCATATTCTCTGGATGAACCTCCCAAATATAGTGTTGAGGAATGCAAAGAGAGAGATACGACCTACTCTGCTCCGCTTAAGGTCAAGGTACGCCTGATCAATAAAGAGACCGGTGAAGTTAAGGAGCAGGAAATCTTCATGGGAGATTTCCCGTTGATGACGGATAACGGTACCTTTGTTATAAATGGTGCCGAAAGGGTTATTGTAAGCCAGTTGGTTAGATCACCGGGCATCTATTATGCCATGAAGTTTGACAGGGTAGGAAAAAAATTATATTCGAATACGGTTATTCCCAATAGAGGAGCATGGCTGGAATACGAAACTGATTCCAATGATATACTGTCGGTTAGGATTGACAGAACCAGAAAGCTTCCTATAACGGTTCTGCTCAGAGCATTGGGATACGGAACCGATATGGAGATCATGGAGCTTCTTGGGGAAGATGACCGTATCCTGGCGACTATTCAGAAGGACAACTCTAAAACTGAAGAAGAAGGATTGCTGGAAATATATAAAAGATTGAGACCGGGTGAACCTCCAACGGTTGAAAGCGCTCGTTCCCTTTTGAACGGTCTGTTCTTTGATCCGAAAAGATATGATCTGGCAAAGGTAGGAAGGTTCAAATTCAATAAGAAGCTTTCCCTGGCAGCGAGAATAACCGGGCTGAAGGCTGGTGAAAGCATTGTCAATCCTCATACTGGTGAGATAATTGTCGAAGAGGGAGAGTACATCAGCGCTGAAAAAGCCAATGCCGTACAGAACTCGGGCGTAAATGTAGTTTACATAGACATCGAAGGTAAAAAGGTAAAAGTCATAGGAAACGGAACGGTTGACATAAATGCATTTATTGATTTTGATGTTAAAGACATAGGCATTACTGAAAAAGTAAGATATAGCGTGCTTATGGATATTTTGCAGCAGAATGACACTCCTGAAAGCATCAAGAAAGCTTTGAAGGAGAACATTCACGAGCTCATTCCTAAGCATATTACTCCTGAAGATATTATTTCTTCGATTAACTATATTGTACATTTGAATTATGGCATAGGAGAGACCGACGATATAGACCACCTCGGAAACAGGAGGCTCCGTTCGGTTGGTGAGCTGCTGCAAAACCAGTTCAGGATAGGTTTGGCAAGAATGGAGAGGGTTGTCAGAGAAAGGATGACCATCCAGGATATAGATATTGTTACTCCGCAGGCTTTAATAAATATAAGGCCGGTAGCTGCTGCTATTAAAGAATTCTTTGGAAGCAGCCAGCTGTCTCAGTTTATGGATCAGACCAACCCTCTGGCTGAGCTGACTCATAAGAGAAGGCTGAGCGCTCTGGGACCAGGAGGATTGAGCAGAGAGAGAGCCGGATTTGAGGTTCGTGACGTTCACTATTCCCACTATGGCCGTATGTGCCCGATAGAGACTCCTGAAGGTCCTAATATAGGTTTGATAGGCTCCCTCAGTACTTATGCAAGAATAAATGAGTATGGTTTTATTGAAGCGCCATACAGGAAGGTTGACAAGGAAAAGGGAGTAGTTACTGATGAAATTGTTTATCTTACGGCTGACGAAGAGGACAAATACATAATAGCCCAGGCCAATGAACCTCTTGACGAGAATGGAAGATTTATAAACAAGAGGGTTGTGGCAAGATATAAGGATGAAATAATGCAGTATGATGCTGAAAGAATCGACTATATGGATGTTTCGCCTCAACAGATAGTATCGGTTGCTACAGCAATGATTCCGTTCCTGGAAAATGACGACGCAAACCGTGCTCTCATGGGCTCCAACATGCAGCGTCAGGCCGTGCCATTAATAAAACCCCAGGCTCCTATTGTCGGCACCGGTATTGAATATAAGGCCGCCAGGGACTCGGGCGTTGTTGTGCTGGCTAAAAATGCAGGTGTTGTTGAAAAGGTTTCCGCCAGAAGTATTATTATTAGGACCAAGGATGGAAAAAGAGACGAATATAAGCTTTTGAAATACCTGCGTTCGAACCAGAGCACCTGTATAAACCAGAGGCCTATAGTGCGTAAGGGAGACGTTGTTGAAGCCGGGGATGTTATAGCCGACGGCCCGTCAACTGAGAACGGCGAAATAGGTCTTGGCAAGAATGTGCTCATAGGTTTCATGACCTGGGAAGGTTATAACTATGAGGACGCTGTATTGATCAGTGAAAAAATGGTTAAGGATGATGTATTTACATCCATTCATATAGAAGAGTATGAGGCTGAGGCCAGGGATACTAAACTTGGTCCGGAAGAAATTACGAGGGATATACCCAACGTAGGAGAGGATGCCTTAAAGGATCTCGATGAAAGGGGAATAATAAGGATAGGTGCTGAAGTAAGAGCCGGCGATATCCTGGTGGGTAAGGTTACACCAAAAGGTGAGACCGAGCTTACAGCAGAGGAAAGGCTCTTAAGGGCAATATTCGGAGAAAAGGCCAGAGAGGTCAGGGATACTTCCCTTAAGGTACCCCATGGAGAATATGGCATAATAGTAGATGTTAAAGTGTTTACAAGGGAAAACGGAGATGAACTTCCACCGGGAGTAAATGAACTCGTCCGTGTGTACATCGCACAGAAGAGGAAAATATCCGTAGGTGACAAAATGGCAGGAAGGCATGGTAACAAGGGTGTTATTTCAAGAATTTTACCCGAAGAGGATATGCCCTTCCTTCCGGATGGTACACCTCTGGAAATAGTGCTGAATCCTCTGGGCGTTCCATCCCGTATGAATATCGGACAAGTGCTGGAGGTCCATCTGGGATATGCTGCGAAAGCTCTGGGTTGGAAAATAGCCACACCGGTATTTGACGGAGCTACGGAGCAGGATATAGTTGAAACATTGAGAAAAGCAGGACTGGCTGAGGATGGAAAGACAGTGCTTTATGACGGAAGAACCGGAGAACCCTTTGACAACAGGGTAACGGTTGGCTACATGTACTTCATGAAGCTGGCCCACCTGGTTGACGATAAGATACATGCCCGTTCCACCGGACCGTACTCTTTGGTTACCCAGCAGCCTCTGGGTGGTAAAGCCCAGTTTGGTGGCCAGAGATTCGGAGAAATGGAAGTTTGGGCTCTGGAAGCATATGGAGCTGCATATACGTTGCAGGAAATCCTCACCGTCAAGTCGGATGACGTTGTCGGAAGGGTTAAGACTTACGAAGCTATTGTAAAAGGCGAAAACGTGCCTGAACCGGGTATTCCTGAATCCTTCAAGGTATTGATAAAAGAACTTCAGAGCCTTGCACTGGATGTCAAAGTCTACTCGGAGGATAAGGAAGAGATTACCATTAAAGAATCCGTCGATGATGACATTGAGGAATTGAATGTTAATATAGAAGGCAGAGAAGATGAAGAGGCAATACCGGATTATGATGATGTAGCTGAAGATTCAATGGATGATGACATCGAGTTAGATGATTTTGACCTGGAAGATATCGGCACTGATGATAACCTCGATGAAAATCTAGTAGATGACCTTTTCTCTGACGACGATTTCAAAGATGACGATGATATCGACGACGATTTTTAAGGGAGGGAGATGGCGCCATGTTTGAATTGAACAACTTTGAATCCATTAGAATTGGTTTGGCTTCTCCTGAGAAGATCAGGGAATGGTCCAAAGGTGAAGTAAAAAAACCGGAAACTATTAATTATAGAACTCTGAAACCCGAAAGGGATGGTCTCTTCTGTGAGAGAATTTTTGGACCGCAGAAGGACTGGGAATGCCATTGCGGAAAATATAAAAGAATAAGGTATAAAGGTATTGTTTGTGACCGGTGCGGAGTTGAAGTAACCCGTTCCAAGGTAAGAAGGGAAAGAATGGGGCACATAGAATTGGCTGCCCCGGTATCCCATATATGGTATTTTAAAGGAATACCCAGCAGGATGGGATTGATCCTGGACATGTCGCCCAGGGCTCTTGAAAAAATTCTGTACTTTGCTTCTTATGTCGTAATAGATCCCGGACAGACCCCTCTGTCCAAGAAGCAGGTGCTTTCTGAAAAAGAATATCGGGACAGTGTTGAAAAATTCGGACATAACTTCCGTGCCGGAATGGGTGCAGAAGCTATCAAAGAGCTGCTTATGGAAATTGATCCGGAGAAGCTTTCAAAAGAATTGAAGGCTGAACTGGCTGACGCCACCGGGCAAAAGAGAGTAAGACTCATAAAAAGGCTTGAAGTGGTAGAGGCTTTCAGAACATCAGGAAACAGGCCCGAGTGGATGATACTGGATGCTGTGCCCGTAATACC
>ENA-OWPA01000979-OWPA01000979.1-bioreactor-metagenome-genome-assembly--contig:-NODE-979-length-24487-cov-7.052806_pt1 | contig 24487 bp, 15 predicted proteins | sample MGYA00238139_ERZ651803 | MGnify/ENA primary metagenome ERZ651803 (study PRJEB26909, sample SAMN07631231) | bioreactor metagenome | isolation source: Switchgrass digestor | place: USA: Dartmouth... | reverse complement strand
TCTCCGGCAGCAGGTGTGCCTTACCTGGCGTCACCGGAAATCATCAGCTCCATGAAGCGGCGAAGCACGGCAGATATTTCCGCCCTGGTGGCGGTACCCTGCGGGACACATAGATTGCCATTCTTCCCGCCGATAATGCCTGCCATTTGCATCTGCTTTACAGCGTCCCTTGCGTAGCTGCTGATTTGCCCGTTATCTGCAAAGGATTTTTCTTCGTTAACCTTCGGCAGTGTACAGCCCGTTGCTTCAGCAAACTTCTGTATGATGACAGCCATCTGTTCACGCGTAATGGGCTCATCAGGAGCAAATTTTCCATTGCCTGTTCCGTTTATTATGTTGTTGCTGCGTGCCCATTCAATGTAACCCATGTAATAGGCGCCATTTTTCACATCGGTGAAGCTGCTCTCCGCGTATCCGCTCACATCGGCATTGGCCAGCCGTCCCAGTACGGTGACGAACATGCCTCTGCTCATGGCCATATTTGGGCTGAAGGTAGTCCCGGATGTGCCATTAAACAAACTGCGGCTTATCACAAAGTTGATATCACTGTTTGCCCAGTGGTTTTCAATGTCTGTGAACGCAGAAGCTGCTTTGTTATATCCCACACCGTATCTGGAGAAGTGATTTGTACCGAAACGGAGCACCTGCTCTTCGCTGTCATAAACTGAAACGGGGAGCCAGTGTACATTTCCGTTTTCGTCAATGTATACGGCGCAGATGTTCTCAGCCTTCTCATTTTCTCCGAGGGTGTACGGTATAGTTAACCACACGCTTCCATCTCCAAAGTCCCGGACCTGTGAGCCGCTTCCATAGTTCACGCTTATGTCGAATACCGGCCTGTCGCCGACGGCATTCCTGGCCTCTTCGTCAAGCCGGCTGTTGTCCTGCCGTGTTGCAGTAACATTTACACCGGCATTGGCCTGCCTGTTGATTTCCTTAATCATTTCCAGATCCATGCTGATTTGAATATCGGGGTTGTCCACCACGATGATCGTACTGGCGACCTTATTAGTTATAATAGCTTCCTGTACTGCTTTCGGCAGATTGACGGTAATTGCTCCTGTTGCTTCGTTTCCTGCATCAATTTTAAGGACAAGAACGATGTCATTCTGCTCGTTACCATTTTCCCCGGCTTCGTCCAGCGCCTTATCAATAGCATCTGCAACAATTTTAGCGGTGACACCTGCTGTAACGTTATTATTGCTGTCCACTGTTGCAGGAACCTTGATTTCAGCCTGTACAGGAGAACCAGGATTTTGCGGGGTTGCCGGTGTGTCAGTGTCAGTACTGCCGCCGGGTGTGCCTCCGCCATTGTTTCCTTGGCCTCCGCCGTTGTCTCCGGAGCCGCCTTCCGTTGCTGTGTATACTGTGACATTAACGTTTTCTACTCTCAGTACACTGCTCGGCAATGTTGCCGATGATGTCAGTTTCTGCGCCTGGGGTGCGACCTTACCTCCTGCCAGGCTTCCTTTTGTCGCTATACTAAGAGTTGTTGCAGGCATTAACACAGCCTGTACTGTTGCAGTACCATCCGATATCGCATATAAAGTGCCGTCTGAAGCTACCTGCACTACACTCGGATTCGAAGAAGTGTATTCAACAACCATTTCATCCAATAATGCTTCTTTTTCTTCTTCATCTGTCTCTTCGCAGGTAATGCTATATCCTATTTTACCGGTAGTTCCTTTTCGTATTGACACGCTCTTATTGCTTACGCTGAAGCCGGTTACTTCATTCATAACCTCAAGAGCTCTTGCTGCAGCGCTTCTCACAACTGTGATTTCATCCCTGATGGCGCCCATGCCAACCTTTATCAGGACAAATTCCTTTATTCCGTCGGTTGACGATCCAGCCTCAGGCACCACTTCGGTGAAACAGGAGTCCGGTATTTCCAGCTCTTTTAAGAAATATGAGCTTTCACCCTGCTTCAGGGTAACCGGCACAAAAGCAACGGTGTTTTCTGTTCCGTACCTGTCTACAAGACTGATTTCAACATTCAAAGTATCATCCTTGTTTCCGGCATTGGTTATCGTACCGTCCAGCACGATCTTTCCGATACCGGTGAATTCATACCTTAAATCTGAAATCTCCGGAACCGCCTCAAAGGTAAATGACTTCTGTGCTTCAATGCTCTGCTCCAGTCCGTCGCTGTCAACATATCTAAGTACCGCCTTAATGCTGACATCACCGTTATTTTCAGGCATTTCGAAGATCATCTGAGCAGTAAACCCGTCTCCGCCCACAAGAGCGAACTTGCCTGCCTCAGAAGCAGACTCGCTGTCCATATAATACGTTCCGTTGAATTTCGTATCAAGTAAAGTAACATCTCCATCATCGCTGGCGACAACATCATAGCTCGTAATTGCACTGTCTGCAGTTGCCTCATTGTCCTCCGATGGGTTAGGATTTATGGCCTTATCGACAGCAAGTATGATCTCTCCCCACTTGCCTGTAGAGGCTTCCTTACCCTTCATATCATATCCGGATTCATAAGCTATTGTGTAGTTATCGTTGCCCTTGTCTATAACATAGATTTCTGTTCCCATGCCCAGGTTTATTTTCTTCAGACCATATTTAACAAGGCCGGAAATGTCCATATATGCTATGCTTCCATTCCTGTTCCAGAACAAGTAGGTTATACCGTTTGAACGCACAAACTTCGGCTGGGAATCCTTAACACAATTCTCTGTGCTGACCTTGCCGTTAATCTCAGCCACATCCGTTGTAAGCCTTATAGGATGGCTAAAGCTGTCCTCAGAGAAATTGTATATCTGTAAATATATCTCCTGGTCATTATCTTTCTTAAGGTCCCAGTCCTCATCCGTACTGTAAGCAAACAGCGCCAACCCGTTGTAAGATATCACTGCGGTATCCACAACGCGCGGTTCAATGGGGGTTCTCCTCAACGCAGCCTCATGCCTTACTGTTATGTCTCCGGATTCCGAATAATTATATCCGTCAAAATCTGAGTTAACATCTCCATTACTTGTCCAGGTCTCTATTACATCCGCATATTGACTCACATCCAGGAACCGCTGGCCGTACCAGTCATTCATATAGTCCTGAACGGTGTATCCCTCAGGCAGCGAGCCAAACTCAACCTGCGTATTTATCATTGCATCCATTTGGGCTATTTCCAAATCTGTATAGCTGCTGCTGTCATTCCACACCCAATTCCCATATGCATCTTTTACCGCATACCTGTAAGTTATAAGTGAGAATGCGTTTACTATGTCACCAACTACAAGCTGCGCTTCTTCGGGACTTATACTGCTTTCGGATTCATCTATTGAACCTTCTGCTATTTCACCTGATGTACCATCGTAGTAATCTGATTTTATGTAATAGAGCAATATCCTGCCTGTCTCGGAGTCATATGCCGCTTTCGGTGATGTATCGCCGCAATAGTCTCCCAGCATGGTATCCCAACCGTTTGAAAGTCTTTCTGTCCTGCCGGTGGTATGCGTGATTTCAGTCGGAGCACTCATTCCTTTTTCTATGCTGTAGAATGCTGCGCTTATATCCATATTAGTAAGCACATCGATTTCTTTATCCTCTGCAGTAAATTCCCTGCTTGCATCCGACCATGTTATGAGTATTTCTCCGTTGCTACGGGCCTCGATGCCTCTCCCTTGGCATTAATAACCGAGTAGAAAACCGCCGTTCTGTTTATATCGCTTCTATTAGGTGCATCATCAACGAATACCCACAGTATCTCACCATTTGGCAGATTTACCAGCTTATTTTCAGGATACGGATATGCTCCGTCTTCACGTACAGCACGTTCGTTTACACTTCCGGAGCTGCCGTTCTCCGCCCTGAGGGCTTTCAATAACCTTGGGCCCTCACCGCTTACCCATTCGCTTCTGTTGCTGAGATAATCCCTTGTAAGCTGTTCAAAACCGGACAGCGGTTCATAAAGCCCGGTGCGTGCAGCCATCATGGCCTTTGCAGTTGTTTTGCCCCAGGTCCTTGATACTATGGTCCATTCCTTTGTGAAGATCAATATCTTAAGGCCTAAAGCCGCTGATAATGAGAATGAGGCACTGGCACTTAAATCAACAAAGGTAAACGCAAATTCAACTTCTGCCGATCCCGTTAGATATAGTTTCAGGACAGAGACGCCTATCCCCAGTTCAACACCTACCCCTACGGTTATTGTTATATCCACTTCGCCGGTGACCATTCCCTTCCAGCTGGTTGTGGCATCCATAAGCGGAGGATTGTCCTCATCCTTTGGCACCAATGACACACTGATGCTGCCGCCTATCGAAAAACTAAAAGAAACGTATACGGGAATACCGGTCGGAGTTATATATGTAAAAGTAACGCTTCCGCCCCATTCAGCTTCCCCGCTTACGGCAAGCTGGTTGAAATATACCTTTCCGTCGTCAGCTAACTCAAAGACCAAAACAAGGCCCACACTAAACGAGAAAGAAGGTGCATCCTTGTTAACCTTGGACTTTGAACTGTCTTTCGAATCATCATCATCGTCATCCATGCCGCCGATAGAAATTGCAAACAGGTTCTTCTCTGTTTCATTTATTATAGTTTCGTCAGTATCTTCTTCGTCAGACGCAGCGCTTTTCAGGAGGCTGGTGCTTCTGCCTTTCAAAGAATCAAGCCTGGCTCTGTCCTCGTCTGTAAGCGGTCTTGCCTGATCTGCAGTTGTGTCCAGGAAGTCCAGCTTAGCCATCAGTGAGCCATAGAGAGGTACAGTAGGAACTTTGCCGTTGTCCTCCACACCAAATTGAACTTTTATCTTCTCCGGGTTCTGAACTACCCGTATACCCGTGGCAATTTCCGGGTAAGCAGCACCCTGATCATCTATCGGACGTATGTAAATTCTGTCCCCAGCGTCCATTTTTATTGGCGTGCTGTATGGGTTTATCCTTGTTGCAAATCTTCCGGGCGTTCCGGTTTCCTTTGCTATTTTATAGCTCTCACTTTTCAGGCCGCCATCCTTATCCCTTATTACAATTACAGCTTCCTTAACTGCAGTACCTGCCAGACGGCCGGAGCTCAGATCAAATTCAAAATCATAGCTCCTGTCCAGCTCATTATAAAGGCTTATATACCCATTTACCGGTTTCAGCTCATCTCCGCCGTTTTCGGCTATTTCAAACAGCTTCATGTTTGTGAGCTCCATGTCCGGGTCTTTGAACATATCTATAATGATATTGTTCTGTCCGACCATCATGACACCGGTGTACATATACCCCTGATAAGTATAGACGCAGCTGTAGCTCTTTCCTGCTTCAAACTTGTTGGACTCTATTGTGAAGTTTCCTTCTGAATCCGTAATTGCCTGTTCCCCGCTCACTGTCACCTGTATACCTGCCAGCGGAGTCGTAGTAACAGTATTCTTATTCAGGTAAGTCTTATCGGCTATGGATATATTTCCGGATATCACTCTCTTGTCTCTGTTGGGGTCGGTCTTTACAAAATTGTAATAAACCGTAGGCATATCATAGCTTGCCTTCAGATAGTAAGAATCTCCCACTGTTTTCGTTCTGTCTATCATGCGGTATTCCTTAAACAGAGAATCCTCCAATGGAGTGATAATGCCGTCTTTATCAAGGTCACCGGTGGCATTCATCCACTCTATATTGAAGTTGCTTTGTGTATATCCGTTGATTGTATAGACATCATTTCTGGTTACCTGATCGTAGACAATCGGGTTAAAAGCATCTCCTGCTGTGATTGTACTGTTTCTGTCATCATTCAATGTAATAAATGCACCGCTTTGCAGCATAAAATCTACAGGCTGTTCCACACCGCTGATTGTCATGGTTGCATAGCAGCCAAAGTATTTGTCATCCCAGTAGTTCAACCCAAAACTGTAAACACCGGAACTGTCCCTGGTCAATGTTTTGCTTTCCACCAACCAGGCCTTCTCATCATCAGTATCCTTATACAGATTGAACAACACTGTTCCCGGAACTGCTTTATTGCTTACAGAGCGAAGCTTATACTGGAAGGTATATGTCTTTTGGGCTGCCTTCTCGCCTTCATAGAAGTCCCGTGCATCATTATCGTTCAGGAAGTCCGGTCTGATGTCCCTGTCCCCCGATATTATCTTAATGTCGTAGGCTTCATACTGTGTACGGCTTGCGGGGTTTTCCTGAACAGTTATGGTATTGACGGCAAAGCTCGGTATTATATTTGTAAATCTGGCCACAGGCTTATACGTCAATACAGTTTTAACTGATGGATTTACGTTGCTGCTGTTAAGCTCAACTTTATTTGCATTTGCCAGGAATGAGCTGGTAGCAGGCAAATTACCCGAAGAGCCTGTTTTGACATTATTAAAGTAGGTAGTTGCATCGGCCAGTGAATTTACTTTAATATTGCTGTTGTCATTTATAACATACCAGTTTTGTACTGTGGCATTACCCCTGGTGAGTACCTGGAGCTTCAGAGTGTCAAATCTGCTGACTGCGATCACTCTGCTGCCGGTACCATCAAGGAAACCATCAATGCTGCCCTTGCTGCTGTCAATATCCAGTTTAATGAATGTCTCATTCTTTGTCTTAAACACAGGGCGCACTTCAATAGACCAATTGCCTTTATTGTCGTCTCTCAACAGTGCATTGGCATACAGACCATCAGTCTCATTCTGGTGTACTGCCGCATTTTCTCTGAACCACTGGGAATTTAAGTTCATGACATTGCCTTCAAAGTACTTCCAGTTTCCTTGCCTGTCCCGAACCTTATATCCCCAGAAGTACACATCATCAGCATAGCTCCTGTTAGTTTCAGGATCTGTATTGAACACCGGTTCGAAGGTAATTACATCACTGCGGTAAACAACCTTTTCATACGGTTTACCAATGCCTGTATTGTGATTTCCATCACGGGATACATTACGTAGTTTCATTGTCCCTACATTTACAGGGGTTCCTTCTCCTACAGGCTCTCCCGAGGAGTTTATTCCCGTAACGGTTCTCGCCATTACACCTGTATCATTAGGATCATTCTCAATTTTCAGCGTATACGGCTGCAACGACAGATATACGGCATTGGCATTCAGCTTATTGTCGGTATTGTCTTTGCCGTTCCATGCCCAATACTCTATGTTTGAGGAGCTCCACATCCACGGCTTTATTACCAGGCTGTCAGTTCTGTTGCCAAAGCCTCCGTGTATCTGCTTCACCACATACTGATTGTAGTCCCATTTGCTCCAGGGTGATTGAGCCGGTCCGTTTATAACGAACTTGGAATCAAACTCCTTGGAATTTCTCCATCCGCACTCTTTCCTGCAATGCCATCCGAACAGCCACCAATCGTTATGGTGGTACCATGATTTACCTTCACCTGTATTGCTCCAGACAAACTCCAGTGTTTTTACTCCTGCAAGCGAAATCGGAGCCTGTACACCTGCACTGCTGTTTGCGTTATACGGGTTTATCGTAATTCCATATTCACCTGCATTGTTTGGCTTAGGCGCATTATTGCCATATCTGAGGGTAAAGTCGTCAGGCATCACTACATATTTGCCTTCACCCTGCATTCTGCCTTTGGGAGTTATTTTCTCCAGGGCCGAAGACTGGCTGTTCACTGAATAATCAAGCGTAAGCCGTGTGTTCTGTAATCCCGCGGTCTTTGCTTTGGCTGCGTAAAGCGGATAGGATCCGGAAGCTTTTGTCAGCGTAACGAACGTCTTTCCTTTGCCCGGTACAGCTCTGTCGTCATCAATGATTACTGCAAAAGCCTTATCCTCTTCCGTATAAGTTGTAATCAGATCTACCGTAAAGGTTTGCTCTGTGACTTCCGGTAAGAACAGCAGCTTTTTTGCAGCCGGTATGTAGTCTACATGAGGCTCTGCCGTATCACCTGCGGTTCCCACGGTTACATAGGTCATTGTATGTATCCCTTTGGTACGCCGAACCTTAACGGCCACCTGCGGGATCCCCGCTTCAACAGTAAGCTTGTCCAGCTCCATTTCGAATGCGGATTCCTCAAAAGGTTCATTATCTGTTATATTCACCCATCCGGTGAAGAACTCGCCTATTTCTGCTCCGCCTGTGGCATTCGAAAGAACAATAATGAATTGTTCTTCACTTTCCGAAAGGTCATCATCTATTGTTTTTATGTAAATAGATTTCAGGTATTCACCCTCTTTAAATGTGAGGGTGGTCTCCATACCGGGAGTCCGGTCAAAATAGTCCTGATAGCTGTCCTTCAGAGCTTCAGCCTCACCCGGCCTCATATCGAGCTCTTTCCAGTCCGGATCATTGTAGGTCTTTCCTGTGAGTATCCGTGCTGCACTTTTAAGGCCATTTACACGGCTTATCATCCCCTGAGCCGCTTCCGTAGCAACCTGGCTTTTATTCAGCTCCTGTAATTCTTCATCCGTCAGTTCAGGCTGACTTTCCTGCTGCGGTTCCTCTGCGGTTCCTTCAGGCTGACCTTCATCCTGCAGTTCCCCTGTGGTCAGCTCTGGCTGGTCTTCCTGCCGCTGCAGTTCCTCCGCTGTCTGCTCATCCTGTCCTTCCTGCTGCTTTGCTTCATCTGCGGTTCCTTCAGGCCGGCTTTCCTCCTGCGTCCCTTCTGAGGTCTGCTCAGACTGGTTATCCTGCTGCATTTCCTCCACAGCCGATGATTCATTTTCTGTATTATTTCCTTCCAGCGCTTTCTCCAGCTCGTCCTTTTGCTCTGAAGTCGGCAGTTCAGCTGCTATTCCCAAATCATCACTGTTTACGATTTCGTTTTCCTCCTGTACTGCATCTTCCAATAATGGCTTTGATTCAGGATTAGCCGGAATTTCTTTGTTCCATGGTAAACCCGGTACTTCTATGACATAGTCACTGCCATATTCTGAAGAAACATCAATAGCTTTAAGATCTACCGTTACTTCGCCTTGTGTTCCTCCCTGTCTGACGATCTGTATTTCATAGGTATTTCCATCTTCATTTACGTTAAACCTGGTACCTGCGAATGTAAAGACTCCATTGGGGAAGAGCTCCCTCATCTCTTCTCCGCCTTCTATGGCTTCCCTCAGCTCATTCTGCATGTCAGCTTCCTGAGCAAATACAGAGACCGGAAAAGTTGAGATAAAAATTGCTGCCATACATATTGCGGCTAATACTCTTCTTATTTTCGTTTTCATCAGATCTTATACCTCATTTCAAAATTCATTTAGGCTCCCTTAAGTTGTATGCAGTAAAAACACAATACTTCCGTTAGATTTTTGCTTTTGTATCACCGCTGATATCCTGTGGCTTTGTTTTTATAGTGCTTCGTAATGAACCGCCTGTCACTTCGCTGAGACTTTCGATATCCAGTTCTTCAACAATACCTCCATTTGTTTTTTCCTTTTCTTCAGCTTCCTGGTTCAATTTCTTGTTTTCTTTTTCTCTCATTTTCTTCAGTCCTTTCTGTATTTTTGGGAAGACTATATTTTAACAGGCGGCAAATGTTACCTGTTAATTGCTGTTTTCAATGTAGATTTTGTTTGCTGAAAGCAACAGGTTAAATGGCGGCCTGTATCCAATCTTTCTTGCCACATCGTAATTAATCACGAGGAACGGGGCTGTTTGATATACCTGAGGCAAGGTCTCCAGCTTTTCACCGTTGATATATCTTTTTATCATATCTGCGCCGAAACGTCCCACGTTCTTGTAATCTGCCGATTCTGCCGCCAGCAGAGCCCCATATTCTACATCATCGGTACTGTTTATTGAGTATATTGGAATATCAGCATCATAAAACGGCTGCAGTATATCTTTGAAATCATCTTCTTCAACAAGAGATGTAGTCATCACGAACAAATCAATTTCTTTTGCCAGTTTTTCATGAGCGTTTTTCAGATTTTTCAGATATTCGTCATACTCCCATTTTGTTTCGGGATCTTCAACGAACTCTCTGAAGACCTCAATATCGTTTTCCTCCGCAAACTCGTCCAATACATCAACACCGCTGTATATGTAGGCATCTTCAGAACTGGCATAGACAACACCTACTTTTTGGGGCTGAAATATGTCATTCATGACCTTAATTGTACGTTTAAACCCGTCTGGATCGACCTGTGCCCAGACATTGGGAGTATCCGACTGCTGTGCATTGGCTACAATGCCTGATTTAACAGGATCTGCCGCCGCAAAGCACATCATCGGCGTTCCGCCTGGCAGCGCTTTTGTGATCAGTCCTGCTGTCGTGCCCATGGATATCATCAGATCAATATCCCTCTTTGTAATCTCCTGGTCTATGTATCCAGCTATATCCAAGTCATCCATCCGGATATAAATATTGTCTGTCAGCGAAAAAAATGCTTTCTCAACAAATCTTACATCCCAGTCTTCCTGGTCCTGTGAACAGATCCATTTCCATATGTTCCTGCTGCCGGATTCAACAGGCATACCTTCGGGCAGTTCCTTTATGAGCCCGTACTCCTCAAGTCCGTATATAAGATTGTACAGGGCGTAATCAAATTCATAATATGACTCGCCTTCGCAATACCCTATTTTCAGTACTTTATCAGAATTGTTCGTAACATCGCCCGATACCACCAGCGTACACGTCAATGTCGCTGTCAGTGCCAATATAGCTAAAAGACTACGTATCAGCCGTTTTTTCATCACTTAATACCCCCTTGCCCGAAAATTTGTTGATACACAGGAATGAAACAGCAAAGGCAATTACAGCTATGCCGGTTATTAATAATCCGCGGTTTCCGTACATCATTACAAAACCGAATATAACAGGAGCAACACCTCGGATTGCACTGCTGAATGCACCCTCGATACCGATGATCCTGCTGATCCCGATTTGCTTTGATATCTCAAGTGAATATACATATCTGTACTGCAGGCTTGGCATGATTCCGTCAATTACTGCTATCAACAGTACCAGTGCGACTGCGTATACGATATTGTCACTCAGCGCAAACCAGCCCATGCCGGCTCCCAGCAGAGTCAATAACGAAGACATCAGTATAATGTTTTTGATTTTCTTTGAAAGGAGGCCGCAAAGGAACGCTCCTATATATGAGGTCGATATTCCATACAGAAGGAATATATGCCCTATACTTGCCGTAGACATCCCTTTTGCATCCGCATATACAGGGAAGAAATAGTCCAGGTACATGGATATGAAAAAGTACGGAACTACAAGGAACAATATATAGGAGTAAAATTTAGTGTCAAATCTGAATTTCACGGTGCCCTTTCCTTCAGCCTCTCCTGCATCTTCGGCTGCTTTGGCTGCACCGGGACGAATATTCACTGAGAACAGAAGAATAAGGACTACGACCAGTAATCCAAATCCCCCCATCACCAAAAAGGCGCCCGAGTATCCGAAAACGTCTGCTATTATTGCACCAATGGCCGCAGAGCAGCTCATTCCTACTATTAATCCTGCATTGATGCTTGAAGTGTATTCTTCAATCTTCTGCGATGACGGAGTAAGTACGCTGAATATATCAAAGGAAGTCTTCGCACAGCCCAATCCCAATCCCATTATTATCTGCGCAAATATGAACAATACAGGCTCCCTGGCCATAGCCGCGATCACAGTACCGCTGACCATTATCAGTATCCCGGTTATGGCAACGGGTCTCCAGCCTTTTTTATCAACGATCCTGCCGCATATCCAGGCTGAAAAGATCGATGTTAAGATCTGGGCGGTCATCGGTATACTCATAGCTATTTCATATGGCAGCCCAAATATCGGCTTATATATAGATGCCATTACTATAGGTATAAAGGCCATCGCCATATACTGGAACATGGCGAAAAAGAAGAATAATCCTCTTATGGTCCCTACGGACTGTATATCCTCATCCATGTCCTTGGTCACAAGCATTTTTCTCTTTCTCAGCAGGTCCTTAAGTCCTGTAAGCAGAGCTACAATAAAAATAATAACTTCAGCCGCAATCATTAATGATGTGACTATAGACACAAGAATCTCGACTAAAATGGCATTCAGTTTTTCTTTCAGATAGGCTTCAGATATCTCAATATGCAAATTCATTGCTTTGCCTTCACTGTCAGGCTCGAAGGGATATGTATAATGGATATCATCAGAGTACAGGCTGAATCTGCTTTTTTCAGATGAAGCAGCGTTTTCGCCTGCAGGCTTCAGTTCAATGATACTGATCTGGTTGGTATTTTTGATAACATCGCTGAAGTATTCGTCCAGTCCATTTAATTCCGAGTAGTTGATCCCCTGGTTCACTACACTTTTTATATCTGTCCGGATCTTGAAGCTGATCGTATCAGCCGTTCGTTTTGTGAGGGCTGTATAACCGGCCCTGTATGTGTTAAAAGAAGTAATGCCTAAAAACAGGTTTGAAGCAACAATAATCGGAATTACTATCAAAAGCAGCTTCTTAAAAGCAAAGTTATGCCTGATTACGGAAAACAGCAGTATAAACAGCAATATCGCCGCAATTGCTGCTATTAATGTATACAACACTATGCTTGAAATATATTGCTGAGTGTTATTTGACGCTATTTTGTTGTCATATGTGATGCCAAATCCGGCAACTGTATTACCTGTGCTGTCGCTGACAGGTATAAGGATATGTTGTGTGTCATATTCCGTCCAGGTCAGGAATCCCCGGGTATTTACCAGATTTTCAGTATTGTATTCAATTTCACCGGGCCTGACAAACTCCGTGCCGTTGTATGGATTTTCATACATGATCTGACCATTGGTGTCAACGATATATGCTTCATCAACATAACTGCAAAGCTGTTTTACCTGCGCAAACAGATCCTCTATTCCATAATAATTCTCCAGTGACTTTCCATATCTCAATGAATACTCCAGCTTGTTTACGACCCCTGATGTAACGATGGCGTTATTTACTGCAGTTGATTGAGTGTAGTTGTTGGTGAACGATACTACGTTAAGTACGGATGTTAATGCAAGCAGTCCTGCCAATGTTATACTTACTATCAGCACAAACAATATCTTTTTCTTCATCCTATTAGCTCCTTATGCTATTTGTCTTTTTGCCATCTCAGCAAACAGGCCCTGCTTCTCCATAAGTTCTTTATAATTTCCTTCTTCCGCGATTTTTCCCCGGTCTAATACGATGATCCTGTCGCAGTTTATTACTGTAGATAACCTGTGAGCTATGACGATTCGCGTACAGGACATTCTGTTCAATGTTTCTATAACAATAGATTGTGTTATGTTATCCAAGGCGCTTGTAGCTTCATCAAACATTATGATCCTGGGATCGCCCGCCAGCGCGCGGGCAATCATCAGTCTCTGCTTTTGCCCGCCTGATATGCCCCCGCCGTCCTCTGACAGTATGGTGAACATGCCCATGGGCATTGCCCTTATATCGTCGGCTATGCCAGCCTTTTCAGCAACCTCCCAGGCTTCCTCCAGTGTGATCCAGGGAGCACAGACAGCTATGTTGGAGAAAATATCATCTGCAAATAGTGTGGCATTTTGCATGACAACACCGATCTGCTGCCTGACCGAATGTATATCCAGCCCCGAAAGCTCATGGTTGTCATAATACACCGCGCCCTTCTGTGGTTTCTCAAAGCCCAGCAGAATGCGCATCAGTGTAGATTTGCCACATCCGGAAGCACCCACTAAAGCCACATACTCCCCCTGCTTTATGGAAAGTGACAGGTCGTCCAATATAAGCGGCCCGTCATCCGTATATCTGAAACTGACACTATGTACGTCTATATTTCCTGATAAACTTCCGGGCCTTGCTTTGCCCCCGGTATCTTCGGGCAGCTCGTCCAATACAGGTCTGGCAATATCGTAGTTGGACTTGATCAGCGATATTTGCCTTACAATATTGTGAAACTGGGACAAGGATAAAATAAACGCTCCGAATGCCGTATTAAAAGCGATGTATTGCGCAGGCGTTATATCACTTTGGGCAACCACCCAATATATCAGAATATTGGCAGCAATGCTAATGAAGCTGTATATTGCTCCTGATACAGTCAAAATGATATTGGGTCTGTACAGCACATTTGCCTTCTGACTGTACTTGTCTGCCCATATTGAAAATGCTCTTACCCTGGCTCCCGCCACCTTGATTTTTGAAATGCCCTGCAACAGCTGGTAAACTACCCCGGACAGCTCTGCAGATTTATCCGAGAGCTTCCTTTGCTGCTTTGCCTCAAGGATGCTGGTGGTAAAAGAAAACGTCAGCAGTGCCAGTATTATAATTACTGCAGGAAACAGCAGCTGAGGTGTTATTACAGCTATCTGGTACAAGTAAACAAATGAAAACAGGGCTGACAATGATACTGCCGCTGTGCTTCCGCTAAGCAGCGCTGCCACCTGTTCAAGCGCTTTTATTTTTTGCAGGACCTCACCTGTCGAATATTTTTTGAAAAAAGACGCAGGCAGTTTCAGGACCCTGGCCCAGGCAGCGCTCTGTACTCTACACACGACCTTGCTGTTGATCCTTGCGAACAGCAGGTCTTTCAGCAATCCTGCCGTTATTATGCTTAAAAAGCTGCCGATCAATAAAGCTGCTATAGGCATCAGGTCATCTATTGTTCCGGACGGTATCACCCTGTCATAGATGATTTCATTTATCACCGGCAGTATCATCCCGGCAAGGCCAATTGCTGCCGAAATGCAGATCACATAGGTCATTTCAGCTTTGGATACGCTTTCAAGCATATATCTTGTCAGCTTCCTGAACGATATTTTTTCATCCGGGAACGGTTTATAAAACGCTGTAGCTGTCCTGTCAAAGAGCTTACTGTTATTTTCGTTTACCGTCTCGTATTTCTGCGTTTGAGGATTTACGAACTCATATCCTCCCAGCCCTTTTGGGTAGAGGATGACATAAATATCGTCACTGGCCAGCTTGCACAGGACGGGGTCCGCAGACTCAACCCACCAGTTATCTCTCAGGGTTATTTTTCTGCTCATTATCCCTGTAACAGTCTTCATATATTCCAGCTGGTCATTGATATCATCTATCTCAACAGGTATACTGATATGTTCGTATCCATAATATTCCATAATGTTATTTATTACAGTCCTGGTGTTATTCCTGGAGGATCTGCGGCCGATAAACTTCTTTTTAGTATTCGACAAAGAGTGCAGCAGCTTGCCGTATGACTGCTCCAGCAGCTCATTGTCCCTCTCTTTCTGATCTGTTACTTTTATCTTAAAGTCCTCCACCTTACCACCTCCGTCCTTAGTCAGCCGTAACCAGCCTTGCGTACTTCCCGTTGAGCTTCATAAGCTCTTCATGGGTACCGCTTTCTGCTATCTGTCCATTCTCCAAAAAGATTATTTGATCCGCATCCCTTATTGCGGATACTCTGTGGGCGATTATGATCATTGTCATATGCCTCTTTTTTACAGCATCCATTACTTTTTTCTCAGTAGTCGTATCCAGTGCGCTGGTAGCCTCGTCCATGATAATTATCGATGGGTTTACAGCAAGAGCGCGGGCAATGTCTATTCTTTGTCTCTGCCCGCCTGAAATGTTTCTTCCGCCCTCAAGTATTATGTCATCGTATCCGCCGGCCCTTTTTACTATATCTTCATGGATGCACGCATCTTTGCAGGCAGTTATGACATCAAGTTCTTTTGCAAGCTCATTCCACATAGTGATGTTGTTTTTTATAGTATCGTTGAATACCGTAGCCTCCTGATCGACCACAGCAAGGGAATTTGCAAATACCTCCTCCGGATATTGGGACCGCATCTTCCCATCGAACAGGATCTTTCCGGAGTTCACTTCATACAGGCCGGATATAAGTTTTGCCAGTGTTGATTTGCCGCTGCCCGTACCTCCGACGATCGCAACGGATTTTCCGGCCTCTATCCTAAGGCTGAAGTTTTTTATTACAGGTTCAGCCAGTCTTCCATATCCGAATGTAACGTCGACCAGCTCTATGTCTCCCTTCAGCTGTCGATACTCCCGGACAGTATCCGCCTGGATATCACCGCCGCTGTTATCCGCCGACAGGCCGTTTGCATATATGCTGTCTGTTTTGTAATTCATTACATCTTCAACACGCTCTGCCTGAGCCTTTACAGTCTGCATTGCCTCACCCAGGTCCAGCAGCATGTTGACCGGCTGCAGGAACTCATACATAAAGCCCTGGAAGGACAACAGTATCCCCACCGTAAAGCTGCCATTGAGGATATTGTAAACGCCCACGACTATTACAAAGACATCCAGCAGCTTCTGAAGCACCTGGGGAATTACCCGGAGGTAAATGTTCCTGGTCTGGATATCCCTGTTCCCATTAATAACTTTAGCCTGGTATCCCATCCATTTTTCAAAGTACCCGCTTTCAGCGCCGCTGGATTTAATGGTTTCTATCATATCTATCCCTGCCAGCGTCATTCCTGAAAGTCTGCCCGTATCGCGCATCAAAACCCGCGACTTATCGGCATTCACTCCTGATATGTAAGTAACAAAGGTAATATTTATTATGGCAACCAACAAACCCACTAAAGCCATAAGTACATCAAAGTAAATCAATACCGTAAGGTACAGGCCTATCATAACTACATTCAGAAAAACAGGCGTTATCCTGGTGCAAATGATTTCTGCCATTTCTTCATTGCTGTCCTGTCTTTCACTTATATCGCCGGCATAGCGCTGTGCAAAAAACTCCACCGGCAGGCTTAGAACATGCCAGATGAACATAGTGCCTGATGCCGCAGCAAGCTTGCCCCTTACCTTAAGCAAATATATTGCCTGTAATGCTTCTATGATAAAATTTGCGATCATCGCTGCAGCCATAGCTCCAAGTAAAGGCAGCAGCCAGTCATTTGATTTATCAAAGAGTATATAGTCGGTAAATATCTTCGAAAACAATGGTGTCAATGCATGGATGAGCGACGAAAACATGCCCAGAATGAGTATGTATACAATAGGAGCTATGCTGTGTTTAAGCCTTTGTCTCAAAAATTTGATTATGCTTTTGGGCTCACCTTCGGGAGTGAACTTCTCAGATGGCACAAGCTCCAGGACTATTCCCGTAAACATACGGCTGAATTCATCCATTTTAATATTGACTCTGCCTAATGCCGGGTCGTTGATTATCACGGAATCCTTTTTAAAGCCGCACACCACAACAAAGTGATTAAAGTCCCAGTGTATGATGGCCGGCAGGGTTACGTTCTGCTTCAGACCTTCAATATCTGTTTTGAGGGCTCTTACCTTCAGCTTGTAATGCATGGCTGCCCTTGCTATGTTTTTCAGGTTGCAGCCGTCCCTTGAAACACTGCAGTCAGACCTTAACCGCTCCAGTGGAATGTATTTTTTATAATAAGCCAGGACCATACCCAGACTTGCCGCGCCACATTCCACATTCTCCATTTGTAAAATTGCAGGTACTTTTCTTACACGATCCAGGTTAATCAGTTTATTCACATCCAATATTTATTTTCAGAATCAGTTACCGTGAACCCAGCAGCAAATCTATAGGGCGCTTGTCCTCAGATACGATCAGTACATTGCAAATTGTGCTTATGTCTATACTTAAGTCATGTCCCTTTTTATTTGACCATTGAAAATTGTTGCCGGACTCAGGATCTACACCTATTGCGATCCGGACCTCCACACAGCCGTCTTCGTCCAGCAGATTTTTCTGATGATCCCAGTCTCCGAACGTCTTTTTCAGCATCTCCTCCGTGACGGGTACTCTGCCTACCTTTGTAATATGGCCCTTCATATACCCGTATTCTTCTCTGGGCGCATATGTAGGAGAGATCTGTGCTTCCATACCCACCTTTATGCTTTGGGCTATGGTCAACGGAACATATGCGATTATCTCTCTGTCGTTTGTATATTTATCTTCGTTTATTATTGTGGCAATCTTGTCTCCGCCTGATATTGTCTGATCCTTTGATACAATACTCTGAACTGCTCCTGACACTGAGGATTTTATTACAGAGTTAAGCTCATATTCAGCTACCAGGTCTTCCAGCACGGCCACCGGATCATTATCGTCAGTATTAAGGCCCGTACCGCCAGATGCCTGTCCGATTTGCTCCCTTAGTTTTTCTATCTCAGCTATAAGCTCATAGTCAGGTATGACAGCAATTATCTGCCCCTGATCTATGTAGTCACCTTCCCTGGCAAGAACACTTGTCACGGTGCCGGATGAACGGGCATATATATCCGTAACACCTGACTGAGGGAATATGATCCCCTTAACTTTCACACCGTCAGATATGTTTCCGGTGAACAACCATATAAAGGCCGTAATCAATATAAGCAGCATAGCCGTCAGCAAAATCCACGCCGGTGCTCTGATCACTTTAGTATGTTGATCCAGCTGTTCCGGGGAGGATATTGCATTGACAGCCTCTTCCCTGTACCGCACTTTACTTTTTTCCATAAATGCGCTGCCTCGTCCGTTATTCATTAAGATTTACAAGCCTGCCGTCTTCAACAATTGAATAAACAGGATTGACATTTGTCAAAAGGCCGTTTTCATCAAACATTATTTTGCCTGTGATACCCTGGTATCCTGATTCCGAATGCAGCCCTTCAGCTATTTTTTCAGGCGAATTGCTGCCTGCCTGAACCGCGGTATCCAGCACCATACGCACTGTGTCATATGTATGGGCCGCCCACCAGGTGGGTACCGATCCATAGATCTCTTCATACCTGGCATTAAAATTATCCAATTCTTCAGACTGGTTTATAGGTACTAAGGTCGGAATAATAATACCTTCGACATATTCTTTATACTCCATCAGCATTTCCTCGGCATCGAAGGAAAAGTCCCCGTATATCTTAATATTGTCTGACTTTTTACGGATCCTCTCTGCCAGTGAGAAGGCATCTGCTATCGACTCCTGGCTTATCATTACGCAGTTGACTCCGATGGCCTCCCACCTTTTGAATATATTGTCGAAGTCCTTTTGTGAGCCGATTTCAGAGACATCATCCAATACTTTCAGGCCATTTTCCAATGCACGCTTGCTGAAAGCCATTCCCATATTATTTTCATATTCTGTATCACTATGGTAAATGGCAATACGGTCTGCACCTGCCCTGGCAGCGTGATCTGCCATGGATGCACCCATTTCTGATTCTCCGAATGTATTCCTGAATATATACTTATACTTTTTGCCCGCTATTGATTTATCCATCATTCCGTTAGCTGCAATAAGTATCTTCCCGGAATCCTCGAAGAAGTCGACGGATGCATCAATGCTTTGCGCAGGTTTCATATGGTCCGTTTTGTGTAAGGCCCGGTCTCGGATTGATCTCCAGGAAGTACGGGACTCCGTTTTTATCAATTTTGAAGTCAGGTCTGCTGAAATCATAGCAAAGTTCTTTGCGAAGAATACATTGAGGGCAAAGAGGTATATGTACCCATCGTGGGCACAGGTGACAGGGCTTATGCTTTGGAAGTAGGTATCTGCAAGCATGAGGACGGTTCAGATATAGATGTATTTACACTTCATCATAAGTGCTTTGAACCGGGTATTGGACGAAGTTTTCGAATGTGATGAAGCTCCGTCATCCCCGGCAACATCAATTATGAAATGAGGTATGGCATAGCCTGAAATTTTCCCCCGCAGCTCCGCAATAATATCAACGCCCTGGGTATATGGTGCAATAAAATGCTCAACTCCCTTAACATAGTCACATTCATATAAGTAATAAGGTCTTACTCTTATTCTTATAAGTTCCGAAAGAAGCTTTTCCATGATATCCGGATCATTGTTTATCCCTTTCAGCAGCACCGATTGGTTACCGAGGGGGATCCCCCTGGAAAGCAGGATATCACATGCCTTTGCAGCTTCCGGTGTGATCTCGCGGGGATGATTGAACTGAGTATTTATCCATACAGGGTGATATTTCTTCAGCATATCAGCCAGTTTTTCAGTAATACGCATAGGGCATGTGACAATTGCCCTGGTACCGATCCTGATTGTCTGTACATGCCCGATTTTTCTGAATGCCGATATGTATTTTTCCAGTTTATCATCCGGTAAAGTTAAAGGGTCTCCGCCGGTAATCAGCACATCCCTGATATTTTTTTGTTTTGGATATATTCCAGTACCTTTGCAAATTCACTGTCACTGACAGAATCATTCCTGCTGATAACAGTATTTTTCCGTGTACAATGCCTGCAGAACATAAAGCACATGTTGCTTGCAAAAAAAGCTACCCTGTCAGGATACTTATGTACTAAATGAGGCGTTACGGAATAAACTGATTCCTGCAGCGGATCATCGGACATCCTGCCGGAATTGGTCAGCTCGTCTAATTGAGGTATACATTGTTTTTTAATGGGGCAATTATCTTCCCCTGATATTAAGCCGGCATAATATGGCGAAATCAACATCCTGTATTTTTCTGCAACTTTCGATATATTCGAGAGTTCCTCCCGGCTTAGCTTCACATACTCCGCAAGCTGTTCAGGCTTAGTTACGGCATTCTTCAGCTGCAATTCCCATTCTTCCATCAGATCCACCCTCTATTCCGAGTAAAATGCCCAGTAAGTATTTACATGGCTTTATAGACATTTGTTCAGCATAAAACTCTATGTTCTGAAAGTATAGAAACAGATTATCTAGAAACAGGTTATCAGAAAATATTATTACAATCGAAATTTATCGTGAATTGTCGATTTTTCAGCATGAAATGTAATCACTAAGTTTTGTACAATAATAAATGTTGACATAATTATATACAATTTTGATAATATTGGTTTGCTTTTTGTCCAAATGACATGAATTTCACTTATACTGTATAATACCGAAGCACCCTGATTATCAAAATACACAGGTATATTGACAGTCTTTCCTTCACTGACACTTTCTGATAAATCATCCGGGAAAACAATCACAACATTGCGGTTGCCAGCTTCAAATTCATTTATTTCTTCATCAAAATCCCCGGCATGCACATTGAACTCGGGCGATGCATCGTCAGCGACTATCAGGTATTAAGCCTTTCATATATGTCCGGAATAAGGCATTCATTTTTCGGCAAAATATTTCTTTCCAGGATTGGCACATAATGATTGACATATACGTAATCAAACTGTAAATTTTTGTGGAAACAGCCCATTTTTTTAAAGCCTGAGATAATATACTGATAAGCTGGATTGGGGGCAAACCGTTTGTATGAAAAAATATTAATAACTATTCAAAGCTGTTATCAGACAACGGTATCGGAGTAAGTAAGTTAAGACGAGGCTATAATTTGCCTGGAATTCAGATAGGGATTGACTTATGTATTCTCAGAATGTACCATAGTGACATATTAAGCGCTCAATGATGTTGTATAAGTACCGCAGATATAACCTCATAAGTGCATATAGCAATTCTTATACTTTACACGAACAAGGAGAAAAGAAAAATGCTGAGAAAACTAACAAAGGCCCTCCTGCTTTCATCTGCAGTCATGATGGTTGTCTCGCTGACCGGCATTAAAACTAATGCCATGGAGGCTGCAGTAGCAAATCCCACAAATTCCAACATCCTGGTAAATGGACAAAAGGTTGAATTTGAAGCGTACAACATCAAAGGAGAAAATTATTTTAAGCTCCGTGACCTTGCCTTTGTACTTAACGGTACCACTAAGCAATTTGCGGTTGACTATGATCCGCAAAATGATGCGATCCTGTTATCCTCAGGGAAGGCGTATAAACCCGTAGGCGGAGAACTCAGCAAGGGGCAAAGCGGCAGCAAAACACCAAGTAATGTGGCCTCCAAATTATGCAAGAACGGAAGGCAGTTCTATCTTATGTCTTATAAGATAGGTGGGAACAATTTTTTTAAGCTCAGAGATATTGCAGCAGTTTTTGATATTGGCATCGGATGGGATGACGCTACAAAGACCATAACAATTTCCTCCGGCGAAGGGTACGTCCAGCCGAAATCAAACGGTACAGTGCCGTATTTGAATACATACTATCTTACGTCCCTGGGAATGAGCGTTGATGAGCTGAACGCCAGATTTGGCACCGGTAAGATAGACGCTGATATGGGGATCATCTATTATCCGCAGGGATTTTATATCGCTGCGATTAAAGGAAACCAGTCCTCTTCTGATGGAGATGCAGTTTCGGTATCCATGAATGGGAACGTATCCCTGCTTATTAATAACTGTCCTTCTATTCTTAGTCTGGCTCAGATCAAAGAAATCTTTGGATCGGCAACGGTTAACTATAGTGAGTATTCCGATGATTATTACGTTAGCGTTCCTTATGCGGGTGAGAAAATTACTATGGTTTCGAACAGTAAAGGGGATGTTTCTGCGAAAAGCAGATTTAACTTCAACCCGCTTAATAGAATAAACCTGTACGATGATTCAAAAAGCGATAAAGTGGCAAACGGTATGCCATATAAAAAGCGTTTCATGTATACTCCGGATGGAACACTCAGTAACTATTTCATTCCTGAGTATGACAGATTGAACAATATGAAAAAATTAACCTGGTATTTTGAAGATGGAACTTCAGGTCATTATGAGCTTTTTGATTATGACAGCACCGGTACGATGACAAAGCGGTACGAATACTACAAGAATGGTTCGTTGTACAGGTACTTTCTTCCTAGTTACGATGACCGTGGAAAGATGGTCAGAGAGACGTGGTATGATGCTGGGGACAGGATCAACGGCATCATCGACTATTCATATGACAGTAATGATACTCTGGTGAAAGCCTCATGGTATGTGGCTTCGAAGCTGACCTTGTATGACATTTATGAATATAGTGCAGAGGGCAAGCTGGTCAAGGTTTCAAGCTACTTTGCAGATGGCAAATTAGCAATGTATTATTTGTATGAATACTGAAAAAGAAAGATTTAATTGAAGGGCTTAACTGGCTTCAACAGTAAATGAGGAGAGAGAAAGAACACCGGAAAAACAACTGATGTTTATGGATAAAGCAGCTCGGAGAGCTGCTTATCTTATTTTACAAGAGTCTTTCATACAGTATAATGTCAAGGGAAAATAAAAAAACTCGATTCAGCAAAACAGATTAGTTACTAACCATCAATACTTACATAGGACAACTCCATATCATTATTAAATTCAACCTCAATGATATGTTCCCTATTAATAAAGTTGGCAGTCTTTGCTTAAAAAATACAACTTCTCGCGTTTCAATGCCCGATCTATTCAACCGCAATCAAAGAATAATGATATGGCAAATAAATCAACTTATTTTATAATAACCAAATCAACATCGCCGGTGACAATATCAACCGTATAGCTGTAGGTGCCCTCTTCATGGATGATTTCTTCGGACGGAAGTCCTTCGTCACTCACCAATCTGCTGTCAAAAGTCACTTTATAATAAAGCTTTGACTTATCCTCGCTTAAACAAATGCTTTCAGGCTCTGCCGGGGTATACCAGGCGTTTATGGCTGGCAACGGAAGCTGTTTTGTGCTGCCGTCCTGCCATACCAAGTATATACTATAGCCAGGGGTATGCGGATATCCTGTTACAACACCGTATATAACGGCACAATCGTTTATCGCGGTAAGCTGTTTTATTACTGTGAAGCCGTCTTGCCCTACTATTTTTGCAAGTGATTCCTCCCTGATACAGCTCAGTAAACTGTTCGCAGGTAAGCGTATTAGTTTGGATTTTATTGCTGATACGTTTATCTTTCAGCCCTCATTGACAATCTCATAGCGGAATGTGCATGGTTTTACACCATCCGTATCGTGCGGAGAAGATACGATTTCAACCAGTTTTAGCTTTACGTCGGGCATAATCTCATAATGATATTTGAAATGTCCTCCGCAGCAGTAACAGTATTCGCGTGGAATGGAATAATCCCGCTTAATCTTACTGACAGTCGGGCAGACGCACTCGAATTTATCTCCGGGATGATACGACACGGCGTGAACAATCAGGTAGCCGTTTTCATCGAGCTCAGCACTGCCCATATTCATATATGGACGCGAACTGATCAGCTTCAGCCTGTCCGCAATACCGAGGTCTGTGTTGATCCTCGCAAATTCTTTGGAGTTCTTCTCACGGCTTCCGCTTTTGCAGCAGGCATTTGCTTCAATGATTTCTTGCGGTCCGATACATTTTATACTCCTAGCGTAGTAACAAATGCAATGAGTTTTTTTCGTTTAGTTGCAACCATACCGCATCCCCCTTATCTGTACTACCCACTGCTGGTCCACAGGGTTCACCCGGCTGGATGACTGCCTGGCCGCCCTGTCCTGTTACCTTGGACGCCGCAGTATTGACTGTAGAGCTTTTAGCCGTACTGACTCCAGGATAAACGAATGTTACCTTGCCATCTTTCTTTGGTGAGCTTTTCTCATCATAAGGTGCATATGCAGTGATGCCGTTTTTCAGTTTCAGCGTGAAATAACCCTTTTCAGCATCATATTCAATACTTACACATTCACTGTCTTTGCTGGAAGCAAAGAGCTGTTCCCGGTTCCCCATACTGTCTTTAAAGGTATGACCTATTCCTACTTAGCCGGAGTAGCAGGTATTATATGCAATAATCATCCTCCGGCCTAGCCGGAGGTTTTTCTTTTACGGGCATAGCCCTTAACTACTAGCCACGCCTAAAAGGC
>ENA-OWPA01000977-OWPA01000977.1-bioreactor-metagenome-genome-assembly--contig:-NODE-977-length-24573-cov-4.382960_pt1 | contig 24573 bp, 20 predicted proteins | sample MGYA00238139_ERZ651803 | MGnify/ENA primary metagenome ERZ651803 (study PRJEB26909, sample SAMN07631231) | bioreactor metagenome | isolation source: Switchgrass digestor | place: USA: Dartmouth... | reverse complement strand
CTCTGGCTACCGAGCCGAACTACCTGACCCGGGTCGGACTTTCACCGACAAGCTGTCGCCCATGCCGGGCGTACTTGTAAACGCCCCGGGGCTTCTCCCCAGGGCGTTTACTCGATCATGAGGCGTTTAGCGTCAAGATTCACCTCAAGTACATTCAAGGCCGTCATATGTTCCAGCTGCTGAGCCACCGTCTGCTGCGTTTGCCTGAGCACGTCCCAGATTGGGTAGCCGTAGCGCAGGGTGACTTCCAGCTCCACCCGCACCCCGTCGCGCCGGCTTTCCACCACAGCCTTTCCCACCCGGCCAATGCCTTCGACGGACTCCGCCGCGTGGGTGACGATGCTGCCCAATACCGTATCTGCAATGAAGAACCTGCCCAGCGAACTGAAAGTGGGGCGCACCACCGACTTTTCCAGCGGCACAGCGTCGACATCCTGCTCACGCTTCAGAATGTAGCGCAGGGGATCCACCAGGTAGCCTGAAAAGGTCTTCTTCACCTCAAAGGTGGGAGCTGGGATTACGTGCTTGCCCTCCTGCAGCCGCTTGCGCCTGGCCAGCCGAATCTGCGCCGGGGTAGCGATATCCTCGATGCGAACAGTAACCTCCGGGTGTGGAAGGTCCAGCGCATCGCAGATGCGGATGATCATATCGTCCGAAGTACCGATCACCAGCACCCGTTTGGGCTTTGCGCTCCAGAGGGCGGACCTGACTTCTTCCCGGTGCTGCGGGTCCAGGAAGATAGCCCGGCGCACGGCGGCCATCTTGTTGGCTTCCCGCTTGGCGCTGGTACCGGCTACGATGCGCCCACCCTGGATGAGGAGGCCGTCGTCGATGATCGCTTCACAATTGTGCTGATAGGCCACCAAACCGGCGCGGTGGCTCTTGCCGCTGCCCGCTGGACCTACCAGAGCGACCACATCCACGGCTTGTCCCCCCTTGTTCCACAACATACCAAATTCGTCTCACTTGGGCAACAAACCTGCCGCCGGCATACCCTGAGGCTGAGACTCCGTTAATAGGAAGGGTGTAGGCGGATGGCCGAAGGCAGCCTGCGGCATCTTTTCCCCGGGGCCAACACGCCCGGGGGCTTCTTTTCCCGTTATGACCAGATCGCCCCTGCGGATGCCACCAGGGTATTTCTGCTGAAAGGAGGCCCCGGCGTCGGCAAGTCCACCTTCATGCGCAAGATCGCCGCGGACCTGACCCAGCTGGGCATCACAATCGAGTACCACCACTGTTCCGCCGACCCGGATTCGCTGGACGCCATCTACATACCCGAGGGCCGCATCGCCGTGATGGACGGAACCGCCCCCCACGTGATCGACCCGCGCTTCCCGGGCGCTGTAGATGAGATCATCAACCTAGGCGCTTATTGGGACGACGCTGCCCTGCGCCAGCCGGAGACGCGGGCGGCCATCGTGCGGCTGACCAGGGAATGCAGCTTCCGCTACCAGCGGGCCTACGATGCCCTGAAGGCAGCCCACCGCTATCTGGAGGAATGGAAGGCGTACTACTCCGCCTGCCTGGATACGGGCGCCCTGAACGCCCAAACCGAGGCGCTGATCGCCCAACTGGTGCCGAAGTCCACAGGCCGGGTGGGCACGGCCCGTCGGCTCTTCGCCTCTGCTATCGCCTGGTGCGGCGCCCGGCACTGGCTGGAGGATCTGTTCCGCGGGGCGGCGGCTCGCTACGTGATCACCGGTGAACCCGGAACGGGCAAGTCCACATTGGTAGGGCGCATCGCCGAAACGGCGCTGACCCGGGGCTACAGCCTGGATGTCTACCACTGCCCGATGTACCCGGATCGGGTCGACCACCTCTACATCCGAGAAACCGGCGCAGCGGTCATCACATCCACCTGGCCCCACCTGTTCGCTCCTGCAGAAGAAGATACGGTGATCGATACCAGCGCCTTTGTGGATCAGGAGCGGCTGGCGGCCTATCATGAGGAGATCGACGGCGCCCGCAGCGGCTTTACCGCCGCGATTCAGCGGGAGATTTTCCACCTGGGCAAGGCGAAGCAGACCCACGATGAACTGGAGTGTTTCTACATTCCCCACATGGACTTTGATGCGGTGGAGGCGGTGCGGGTGCAGACCCGCGACCGGATCCTGGACCTGCTGACGGGCGCACGGCACTGACGGCCCAACTGGGCAGCACCCAGCGGCGGCGCAGCTGACCCGGCGTGCCGCCGCCAACCACCTGACATGGACAGGCACCGTCGGGAACGCCGTTCCCTAGGATGAACCATTCCGAACCTAGGGGGAACCGAGCGTGTGCGGCATTACGGGATGGGTAGACTGGAACCGCGACCTCACCCAAGCACGCTCCATACTGGAGCAGATGACCCAGCGCCTGGCGCACCGGGGGCCAGACGCCGCAGGATTTTGGATGTCGAAGCACGCAGCGCTGGGCCACAGGCGGCTGGTGGTGATAGACCCAGCCGGGGGTGCACAACCCATGCAGCGGACCAGGGGCGGCCAGAGGTTTGTCATCGTATATAACGGAGAACTCTACAACACGGTTGAACTCCGGCAGGACCTCTCCGCACGCGGATACACCTTCGAGTCCCAATCGGACACGGAAGTGCTGCTGCTTGCCTACATGGAGTGGGGCGCCGGCTGCCTCGAGCGGCTCAACGGCATCTTCGCCTTCGCCGTCTGGGATGAAGCCCAGCAGAGCCTTTTCCTGGCCCGTGACCGGCTGGGGATTAAACCTCTGTTCTGGGCCTGCCGGGGCAGCGCCTTCCTCTTCGGCTCGGAACTGAAGGCGCTGCTGGCGCACCCGCTGGTGGAGCCGGCGGTAGACAGCGAGGGACTGGCTGAGGTGCTGTTCTTAGGTCCCAGCCGAACACCCGGACACGGCGTATTCCAGGGCGTCTCCGAACTGCTGCCGGGAACCTGGCTCCGGCACAGCCGGGAGGGGACCCGGACAGGCACCTACTGGCGGCTGCAGAGCATGCCCCATCCCCACAACTTGCAAGAGACGGTGGCTAGCGTGCGGGACCTGTTCATCGACTCGGTTCGCCGCCAGCTGGTCTCCGATGTACCCATCGCCACGCTGCTCTCCGGCGGACTGGATTCCAGCGCTATCACTGCCGCAGCAAGCTACCTGAAGGCACAGCAGAAGGAGCCCCTGTTGACCTGGTCCGTAGACTACCGGGAGAACGACCGGTACTTTAAGTCCAGCAGCTTTCAGCCAGATGCCGATGCGCCATGGATTAGACGAGTTTCAGCCGCCCTGGGCACCCAGCACCGGGAAGTGCTGATCGCCACAAACGAACTGGCGGACGCGCTGGATGACGCCATGCGGGCCCGGGACCTGCCCGGCATGGCGGACATCGATGCCTCCCTCTACCTCTTCTGCCGGCGCATCAAGGAAGAGTCCACCGTAGTGCTCTCCGGAGAGTGTGCGGACGAACTCTTTGGCGGCTACCCCTGGTACTACCGGGAGCCCGATCTCTGGCAGGAGGGGTTTCCATGGCTCCGGCGGCTGGAGCAGCGGATTCGGCTCTTCCGGCCGGAAGTGGTGGCGGCCACCAAGCCGGCTGAGTATGTAGCCATGCGGCTCCAGGAAAGCCTTGATGAGGTGCCCAGGCTGCCTGGAGAGGACCCACCTGCAGCCCGCCGCCGGGAGATCTCCTACTTAAACCTGCGCTGGTTCATGGCCAACCTGCTGGACCGCAAGGACCGCATGGCGATGGCGGCAGGCGTTGAGGCCCGGGTTCCCTTCTGCGACCACCGGCTGGTGGAGTATGTCTGGAACATTCCAGCCGAGTTCAAAATGGCCGGCGGCCGGGAGAAAGGCATCCTGCGAGAAGCCGTGGCGGGCCTGCTGCCCCCCGAGGTGCTGCAGCGGCGGAAGAGCCCCTATCCCAAGACCCATCACCCCGCGTATGACCAGGCCGTGCGCCGGCGCCTGGCGTCGATCCTGGATGACCCGGCAGCGCCCATCCACCAGCTGGTGGACAAGGCCGCGGTGCTGCAGCTGATCAGCCGCAGCCCAGAGAGCGACAGCACCCCCTGGTACGGTCAGCTGATGGGCGATCCACAGATGATGGCCTTCCTGATCCAGCTGAACACTTGGCTGCTGGAATACCGGGTGCTGCTTCGCTGACGCCGTCGGCACGGGAAAGCCCCAACGTTTGCAGTGCCGACTGCCGGACCCCGGCCGCCTCAGGCTCGCCTACTCCGGTGCGCCGAGGTGCGTAATCAGCCGTCCCAGCCCCTCTACCTCCACCTCCACCGTATCGCCCGACTTCAGCCAGAGCTGGTCCCGCTCCTCGGGCGGATAGCCCATCACAACCCCCTCGGGGGTGCCCGTCAGGATGATGTCGCCGGGGTCCAGCGGGATATAGCGCGAGATGTAGCTCACGAGATAACCGCAGTCGAAGATCATCTCCGCCGTATTCGCGTCCTGCCGCTTCTCCCCGTTCACCCAACTCCGAATGGCCAGCCGGTTCGGATGGGGGACCTCGTCCGCCGTTGCCACCCAGGGGCCCAGCGGGCAGAAGCCGTCAAGGCTCTTCCCCAGCAGCCACTGGCTGCTCCGGAACTGCAGATCCCTGGCAGAGAGATCGTTGGCGTTGCAGTAGCCGAAAATGTATGCCTGCGCTTCGCCAGGCGTCACCTGGTGAACCCGCCGGCCGATGACGATGGCGAGTTCCGCTTCGTAATCAAACTGTACAGCCCCTGCAGGCAGTGTAACGGTCTGACCACTGCCTGACAGGGCGTTGGCAAACTTGCTGAAAAGCACCGGCTCAGAGGGTACGGCCATGCCGGCCTCGGCCGCGTGGGGGCGGTAATTGAGCCCCACGCAGAAGATCTTTCCCGGCCGGGGGACGCAGGGCGCCAGCGGCAGGCCCGCCAGCGGCACGAACAGCTCTGGCTGGGCTTCAGCCCGTGCAGCCAACGTCTGCACGGCACCGAACCCTTCGTCTCCCCTCTCAATCAGTTCGTGCAGATCCGCCGGCGCCGGAATGCCCAGCGCCTGGGCCGCCGTCTGAACGTCCAGCACCAGGTCGCCCTGTACCATCCCCAGCCGCTGCTTGCCGCTCTGCCAAAACGTCACCAATCGCATCCTCGCGTCTCCTCCCGGTGGGTCGAAATCGCATGTATGAAATGGCTGCTTCTGTGAAGTCCGGATGACTCCAGCATACCATGTCCGTCATGAACTACCAGTATGTGTTGACAACTTGGCGGCATGCTAAGTTCGGCGGGCACATCCATTCACAGACAGGAGTCGATGCGTATGGGCGGCATTACGTGGGTTGCACAACTGTTGGTGATCATCGGTGCCATCAACTGGGGACTCATCGGTTTCTTCAATTTCGACCTGGTGGCCGCTCTCTTCGGCGGTCCCAACTCCTTCTTCAGCCGGGCCGTGTACGCCATTGTCGGCATCGCAGGCCTCATCGCCATCTCATTCCTGGGCGTGAGGGACCGCACCAGAACCTGACAGTTCCCAGTGCAGGGAATGGCGAGACACCAGGCGAATCAATGGGACCAGGGCATACGATGGGACGCCAAGGCCGCAAGCGCTGCATCCTGCGCTTGCGGCCTCAAGACGCCCGTCTGATAAAGGAGGATGCTCTTGTCCGCAGAAACGCTGATCTGTCTGGTGCGCCATAGAGTAACTGACTGGAACTACGAGGGGCGGGCCCAGGGAAGATCGGACGTCCCTCTCAACCAAGAAGGAATCAGGCAGGCGGAGGCCTTGGCCCAGCGGCTCGCCGGTGAAAAGTGGAGCGCCATCTACAGCAGCCCGCTGAAGCGGGCTTTTTCCACTGCAGAGGCGATCGCCCGCCGCGTGGGCCTGCCGGTACAGGCGGATCCGGGCCTGATGGAGCGGGACATGGCGGCGGCTGAATCCACCACCGAGGCGGTCCGCCGCATCAGGTGGCCGGGGAAACTGCTGAGGGAGGTGCCGGGGGTCGAGACGGATGACGCCCTGCGGGAGCGTGCCCTCCGCACCATCCGGGCCATCGCCCTCCGCCATCCCGGCGAACGGATCCTCTGCGTCGCCCACGGCGGCCTCCTGAAAATCTTTCTGGAAACGATTGCGGAGCCAGACGCCGAACATCCCCAGCGCTTCTTTCTGGGCAACACTGCGGTGGCCTGGGTCGCTTTCGACGGCGAACGGTTCCGGCTGGTCTCGCCGCCGGACAACAGCCACCTGCTTGTGGACGGGGTGGAGTTTTCCGCCGAAAGCTGGCGAATCCGGCTGAAGGGCCTGGAGCGGCTGGCCGCCCTGACCGGCCTGCCGGCGGAGAGGCTGGATGCGGCTATCTACAGGGCTTCGGCTGTGGAATCTGCCTGGGACGGCGAGCAACTGGTCGCATTTGCCCGCATGTTTACGGACTACACGCTGGTGGGATACGTGGACATCGCCGTGGCGGATGAGGCGCATACCCACCTGATTCCTGTACTCCTGCAGCGCTTCCGGGAGCGATTCCCGGAGGTGACCATCACCCAGCTGCCCATGCCAGGGGGCAAGGCCTAATTGCAGTTGGCGAGTCCCAAAGGCTTGCAAGAGGCTGCTGGGTCCCATAAGCGAGAAAGCGCCTGCCGCCCCGAATCGGGGTGACAGGCGCTGCAGCTTCTACGGCGTGTTTTTTCAGTCACCGGTACTCAGGACCGTCTGCCCTTCGGCTGCCTCTTCCGCCGTCGAACCGCCCAGGCGCTCAGGCAGCAGCTTGTTGAGGATGATGCCCACCAGGGCGGCCAGGGCCATGCCCTGCAGCGACAAGGTCGGGGTGATCTGGATGCTGGCGCCGCCCAGGCCCATCACCAGGATGAGGGCAGCGATGACCAGGTTCCGGCTGTTGCTGAGATCCACCCGGGCATCCACCATCTGCCGGACGCCCACGGAGCAGATCATGCCGAAGAGCACAATGCTGATGCCGCCCATCACCGGAGTGGGAAGCGACTGCAGCAGTGCGCCCAACTTCCCGACGAAGGCCATCAGGATGGCGTAGCAGGCGGCAATTCGAATGATAGAGGGATCGTAGACCTTGGTCATAGCCAGCACGCCGGTGTTCTCCGAGTAGGTCGTGTTGGCCGGACCGCCCAGCAGGCCGGCCAGGGCTGTGGCCAGGCCGTCGCCCATCAGGGTCCGGTGCAGGCCGGGATCCCGAATCAGGTCCTTGCCGATTACCGCACCGTTGGTGGTGATGTCGCCGATGTGCTCAACCATGGTGACCAGGGCCAGCGGTGCGATGGTGGTAATGGCGGAGAGGCTGAACTTGGGGAACATCAGCGGCGGCATGGCGAACCAGGCCGCCTCGCGGACGGCGGTGAGATCCACCAGGCCGAAGGCCAGGGATGCGCCAAAGCCCACCACAACGCCGGTGAGCACCGGCACCAGTTTCATGAAACCCTTGGCAAAGATCGAGGTAAGCAGCACTGCAGCCAGGGTAATGGCCGCCACGCCCCAGTGGGTCTGCGCCATCTGGATGGCTGTGGGGGCGAGGGTCAGGCCGATCACCATAATCATGGGACCGGCCACCACCGGCGGGAAGAAGCTCTTCACCCGGTCCACACCGAATGCCATCACCAGTCCAGCCAGAATCAGGTAGACGAGGCCTGCGGCAATCAGGCCGCCGGTGGCGTACTCCAGCCCCTCCCGGGCACCCACCACCTGAATCACTGCGATATATGCAAAGCTGGAACCCAGGAAGACGGGCACCTTGCCCTTGGTAATCCAGTGGAACAGCAGGGTGCCCAGGCCGGCCGTCAGCAGGGCCACTGAGGGATGAAGTCCGGTGGTGAGGGGAACGAGCACAGTAGCGCCAAACATCGCCATGGTGTGCTGGAGTCCAAGGACGAAGCGCTGGGTCGTTGTAACTTGATCCTGCATCATGCATTCCCTCCTGCTCGTGCTGCACAAGAAAAAGACTCCTTACCGGCGATGGGCAAGAAGTCGCGTGGCAGCCACGCCCTGGAGGGCGCACGCTTACCATGTGACCTTGCCAGTCTCACAGGACTGCCTTAAAGGTCGCCGGTATTTAGTTCGCCGTAAGTGTATCACAACAGCCGTCCATTGTCACCACCACTTCATTAAGAGAGTGTTTACAGAACGTTTCGTCTATAAGCCCCCTGGGCCCTGCCGCTGGCCCAGGGGGCTTTCGCATGCATATCACTTGCGGAACTGGCGGAAGTTGACCGGGCGCTTCTCCACAAAGGCGTTCCGCCCCTCCATCGCCTCATCGGTGGCATAGTAGAGATCCACCGCAGTGAAGGCCACCTTGCCCATGCCGGCGATGTGCTCGGTATCCGCATTGAAGGACTGCTTGGCCAGCATCAGGGCCGTGGGGCTCTTGTCGAGCAGCTCCTGTGCCCAGGCCCAGGCGGTGGGCCAGAGCTCTTCCGGAGGCACCACGGCGTTGACCAGGCCCATCTCCAGCGCCTCCTGGGCGGTGTACTGCCGGCAGAAGTACCAGATCTCCCGCGCTTTCTTTTCACCCACCACCCGGGCCAGGTAGGCAGTGCCGTAGCCCGGGTCTACGCTGCCCACCCGGGGGCCAGTCTGGCCGAAGCGGGCCGTGGTAGAGGCGATGGTGATGTCACAGAGTACGTGGAGCACATGGCCGCCGCCAATTGCGTAGCCGTTGACCACGGCGATGACCGGCTTGGGGATGTTCCGGATCATGGCGTGCAGCTCCTGAATGCGCAGCCCCCGGCCGCTGCCGCCGTAGCCGCTGCTGTCGCGCTCCTTCTGGTCGCCGCCGGAGCAGAAGGCCTTGTCGCCGGCGCCAGTCAGGAGCACCACGCCCACCGTCCTGTCGTCCCACGCCCTGCCGAAGGCGTCGATCAATTCCTCTACGGTGAGCGCACGGAAGGCGTTGCGCCGCTCCGGGCGGTTGATGGTGATGATCGCAACGCCCTCTTTCACTTCGTACAGGATGTCCGTATAAGCCATACCCGCACCCTCCTCCGGTCCTCTGCACTTCCCCACAGCCCAAACCGCGTGACGCACACGGCCGCTCCAATCCCTGTGCAGCACCATATCAAGAGTTTTGTTGTAAGTCGTACAACCAGGAAGATTCGCTCTTATTATTGACGATGCGGAGCACGGCTGTCTATACTCTTTTCGAGTGAACGCTAACTCACTCAGAGAGGAGGTCGGATCGCCATCGAACGCCCAGCCATACCGCGGGGCCTGGTCAATTCGCGGATTGAAGATCCCGTTCTCCGACAGAAGCGGCATAAACAGATCATCTCGGCAGCAACGGAACTCTTTGCGAAGCAGGGCTACCACGCCGCGAAAGTGGATGATATCGCCCGGGCGGCTGGCATGAGCGTCGGACTTCTATACCGGTATGTTCAAAGCAAAGAAGAGATCCTTCTCCTGATCCTCGATGAGATCATGTCCCAGTTTGAGGCGGATCTGGCGCCAGTCCTAAAGTCCACGACGGATCCGGTGGAGCAGATCAAGTCAGCCATCGCCGCGTTTTGCCGGGCCATCGACCGGAACCGCAGCGGTGCCCTACTGGCCTATCAAGCCACCGCTGCCCTGGCAGAACCCAGACGCGCCTTTATCAAGGCGCACGAACTGGCTACCCACTCCATGCTGGTTTCCATCATCGAAGCAGGCGTGGCAGCGGGCGTCTTCCGCTCGGTGGATGCAAAGCTGCTGGCGTACAACATCATCATGGGAGCACATGCGTGGGCTTTGAAACGATGGTACCTCCAGTCCCATTACAGCCTTGAAGCGTATATTGCGGCCCAAACAGAACTGGTGCTCCAGCAGCTCCTCGGAACCAGCGAAGGAGGGATACCTGGTGGAACTCCTGCTGGAAGAGCGCGGACCAGTGGCCCTGCTGACCCTGAATCGCCCCTCACGCCTCAACGCCCTCTCCACGAGCCTGCTGCAGGCGCTGGAGAAGGCCTTGAATGAAGTGGAGGCCCGACTCCATTTGCGGGCGGTGGTCTTGGCCGGGGCCGGCCGAGTATTCTGCGCCGGCGCAGATATCGCTGAGCTCAAAAGCAAAGCGGGCGCCCTGGCGGCTGCAGCCTATATCGAGCAGATTCAAAGGGTGGTCAACCGCGTCGAGGCGCTCCCCCTCCCCGTTATTGCGGCGGTACACGGCCTCGCCTTCGGCGGGGGATTTGAACTGGCGCTGGCAGCGGACCTCATCGTGGCCGAAGACCAAACCCAGTTCGCACTCCCGGAGGTCAAAATCGGCGTCATTCCCGGGGCCGGCGGCACCCAGAGGCTGCCCCGGCTGGTGGGGCGGAACCGGGCGAAAGAACTGCTGTTCAGCGGGGACTCCATTGATGCACACCGCGCTGAAGCCTGGGGGATTGTCAACCGAGTGGTTCCTGCTGGCGAAGCCCAGTCAGAAGCCCTCAGTTGGGCGGCAAGCCTGGCAGAACGGGCTCCGGTCGCCCTGCGGCTGGCCAAGCGGGCGGTGAACCGCGGCCTCGAAACCAGCCTGGAGGCCGGCCTCGATCTGGAGATGGAGGCGATTCTGATACTGTTTGGCACCCGCGACCAGAAGGAAGGCATGCAGGCCTTCCTGGAAAAGCGGGCGCCGCAGTTTATGGGAGAGTAGGCTAGGGGGAAGGGAGGATTTCGCATGCGCTTGGCGGACAGAGTCGCCCTGGTAACCGGATCGGCCCGGGGCATCGGCCGGGCAACGGTTGAAAAGCTGGCGGCAGAGGGCGCCCGGGTGGCGGTGGCGGACATCAACGGCGACTTGGCGGCCCGGACAGCTGCTGCCTTACGTGAGCGTGGTGCCGACGCCTTCGCCGTGTCCGTCGACGTGACCGATCGCGAGTCTGTCCGGGCGGGGGTCAATCAGGTCATCCAGCATTTCGGCCGGATCGACATCCTCGTAAACAACGCCGGCTGGGATAAAGTAGAGCCCTTTCTCAAGAGCGACGAGGCTACCTGGGACAGAGTAATAGCCATCAACCTGTACGGCACCCTGCACATGTGCAAGGCTGTGCTTCCCGGCATGATCGAGCGGGGGTACGGCAAGATCGTCAACGTTGCTTCCGACGCCGGGCGAGTGGGCTCCAGCGGCGAGGCCGTCTACTCCGCTGCCAAGGGTGGGGTTATCGCTTTCTCAAAGACGCTGGCCCGCGAGATGGCCCGGCACCAGATCAACGTCAACGTCGTCTGCCCGGGCCCCACTGATACGCCGCTTTTTGCCGAGATTGGGTCCTATAACGCGGGCCTGGCTGACGCCCTTATCAAAGCGATTCCTTTCCGCAGGCTGGCACAGCCCAGCGAACTGGCCAACGCCATCGCGTTCCTGGCCTCCGACGAAGCCTCATACATCACCGGGCAGACCATCAGCGTCAACGGCGGATTGAGCATGTGCTGATCAGACGCGAAAGTGCGTTAAGCAGTAAGGCATTGCAGCCCCGTGTTCTGTGATGATCCCGTTCGTTACTCCTGTGCACCGTGTCCAGAAAGGAAAAGACCCAAAGCCTTCTCGGCGATGAATCCTGCGCGTTCAGACAGAGGTCTGAACCACAAGAGGGGTGTAGGGGAATGCCGGCGTTTGAGACGACCTTAACGCCCAAACTGATCCAGAAATTTACGGACATGGGATTATGGGGAGACAAGATCATCACTGACTACCTGGATATGGCGGCTGAACGCCATCCCGACAAGGCGGCCATCATCGATCCCCAAGGACAGTACACCTTTGCCGAACTCCGCAGACTGGTGAACCGCGTTGCGTTTGCCCTGCTGGAACAAGGAATACGACCAGGAGATGTCATCTCGTTCCAACTGCCCAACTGGACCGAGTTCGTAATCCTCTACTACGCAGCCACCCGGATAGGGGCCATCAGCAATCCGCTGATTCCCATCTACCGGGAACGCGAGATTCGCTACATGGTAAATGCCGTGCAGTCCAAGATCCTCGTGATCCCGGATCACTTCAACAAGTTCGACTACACGGAGATGGTGCAGCGTCTGCGGCCTGAGTTTCCGAGCGTTGAACGGGTTTACGTGGTGGGGAAACACGTGCCAGAGGGCATGGAGCCCTTCAGCACCCTGACCGAACATCCCTGGGAAAAGGGCCGCTCTCGGGTGGAACTCCTTCAGTACCGCCCCAGTGCGAATGCTGTCAGCGAGGCGATCTTCACGTCCGGAACCACGGCGCAGCCGAAGGGAGTGCTGCACACGCAGAACACGCTGCTGGCGCCCATTAGGGCCCTTACCCGGCGGCAGGGTCTGAACGAGAACGACGTGATTCACATGGCCTCCACCTTCGGCCATCAGACCGGTTTTCTCTATGGGGTCATGCTGCCTACTCTCCTGGGGGCTACGGCGGTCTATCAGGACGTCTGGAATGTTCAGCGCTTTGTCGAGATGGTCGAGCGGTACCGCATCACGATGACCGCAGGCGCCACCCCCTTCCTGGTGGATTTCCTGGGCAGCCCTCACCTGCAGGACCATGACGTGTCTTCCTTGAGGCTGTTCAGCTGCATGGGTGCGCCTATCCCCCGGGTGATGCTCCGGCAGGCGCGGGAAAGGCTGCCCAACTGTAAGGTTCTGGGCGGCTGGGGACAGACGGAGAACGGCATGGTCACCTTCGGACGCCCCACAGATCCGGAGGAGAAGATCTGCGGCACAGACGGGTGTCCGCTGGACGGCATGGAGGTCCGTGTAGTAGATGCAGACGGCAACCCGGTGCCAGCGGGGCAGGAAGGCCGGGTACAAGTGCGCGGGGCGTTCCTTTTCGTCGGCTACCTCAACCAGCCTGCGTTGACTCGGGAGAGCTACGATGGGGACTGGTTCAACACCGGTGACCGGGCCGTAATGGATGCAGATGGCTACATCAGCATCACTGGACGGGATAAGGACATCATCATTCGGGGCGGCGAAAACATTCCGGTGGCGTACGTGGAGAACGTCCTTCACGAGAGTCCGAAGATCGCTGCCGCTGCGGTGGTTGCCATGCCTGACCCGCGGCTGCAGGAGCGGGCATGCGCATTCGTGGTCTTGCGAGACGGGGTCAACTTGACCTTCCGGGAGATGCAGGACTTCCTGCAGGCCAAAGGCGTCGCAAAGTCCTACTGGCCAGAGCGGCTGGAGATCGTTCCGGCCCTGCCCCGAACGCCGAGTGGGAAGATCCAGAAATACAAGCTGCGGGACGAAATCGCCCGCAAACTGGAGGAAGAGCGGAGATCACAGGGAGGGTAATCTATAGATGCTGGACTTTTCCTTTAGTGAAGAGCACGAGACGTTGCGGCAGGTGGTGAGGGAGTTTTCCTTAGAGGAACTCCTGCCCCGCTATGCCGAGTGGGATCGGACCGGCAAGTTCCCCCGGGAGCTGTGGCGCCGGATGGGTGAGTTGGGGCTCACTGGCATTGCTGTGCCAACTGAGTACGGCGGAGCAGGGGCAGGTTATGTGGCAGCCGGCATCGCCGCTGAAGAGGTGGGCCGCGGGGACTTCAGCTGCGCCTATGCCGTGATGCTGAATGGCCTGATCGGCGAAGTGTTGAACAGGCACGGCAGCGACGAGGTAAAGCGGGAGTTCCTGGCCCCCATGGCCAGGGGCGAGAAGATCATGGCCCTTGCAATCACCGAGCCGGATGCCGGTTCTGATGCGGCGGGCATTAAGACCACGGCGGTCCGGGAGGGCGACGAGTACATCCTGAACGGCGAGAAATCCGGCATCAGCCTGGCCGGTGCCGCCGATGCCATGGTCCTCTTTGCCAAGACCGACCCCACCCAGCGTTCTCGGGGGGTAACGGCCTTCGTGGTACCGCTGGACCTGCCGGGGGTCTCCCGGACCACCTACAACGACATGGGGAACCGGGGAGTAGGCCGGGGCTCCATCTTCCTGGATCAAGTTCGGATCCCCGTCCGCTACCGGCTGGGCGAAGAAGGCCAGGGGTTCTATAAGGTAATGAACGGTTTTGACTTCAGCCGGGCGCTGATTGCGCTGCAGTGCCTGGGGGCGGCTGAGCAGAGCCTGGAAGAGACCATCCGGCACGTGAAGGAGCGAGAGGCCTTCGGCAAACCCCTCAACTCCTTCCAGGGGGTCTCATTCCTGATCGCTGAGCACCACGCCTATATTGAGCTGGTCCGGTGGTACGCCTACCGCACGCTCTGGCTGCGGGAGCAGAACCTGCCCCACACCAAGGAGGCGGCCATCTGCAAGTGGCTGGGGCCCAAGGTGGCCCGCGAGGCCATCCACGACTGCCTGCTGCTGCACGGCCACTACGGCTACACCCAGGAGCTGCCCCTGGAGCAGCGCCTCCGGGATGTGATCGGCCTGGAGATCGGCGACGGCACGGCGCAGATTCAAAAACTGGTCATCAGTCGGGCCCTGATGGGCCGGGAAAAGTAAGCGAGGGGCGGTCTTCCGCCCCTCGCTCTTTGATTCGCCGGCAGGATGCTGCACCAGGCCAGGCCGGCCCGTAGGGCATAGAGCCAGAGGAAGCTATTTGTCAGAACCTCCCCGCACGGCGTATGCGGTTCACCGCCGGCAGCAGGCCACCTGGTGGGAGGGAAAATTGGCCGCCGCAGCGCCAGAGCCTGCGGCCACTGGGCTCCCCTAGGTTGACCATCTTGCGCAGTGGCGGCACACCCAAAGGCCACACTTAAAGACTCTGCGCGCTCTGAAGCTGAGCCGAGCTGTCAAACGGTTTAAGCATAGCCCTGGGAACACCCGAAAAACCGGTCGACGGGGCTGACTTAAACTGAATGACACCGCCTGGGGGAGGGACGCTGTCAACTTCTTCAAGTCTGGAGGCTGACTTAAAGCTATTGATACCTCCCGGGCAAAGAAGGCCTGTCAACTCCTTTAAGCCATGGCCGTGACGGGCCCTTCAGCCCTGGCGGACATCGCTTACTTAAAGACAATGATACCTGAGCGCCTACCAGGAGGTGTCAACCTCGTTAAGTATACACAGGTTCCCATCCTGGACGGCGGCCGGCAGCCCCGCCGCTGGGCGCTGCGCGGGTCAGGCGCCACCGCTGCCCGGTCCCTCCGCCGGCGGAAAGAGAAACTCGCTCTCAGGGTCATGCCGCCTGTACCGGGCCCGGGCCAGCGTCAGATTCTGCACGGCATAGCAGTAGACGCACCCGTGGGGGCAAGTATCGTAGTGCCCAATATCCCGGGACTCATGGCAGGCGCAGTCCGGCCGGTTGCCCAGGCGCCGGGCCCGGATGTGCCGCCCGGCCATCCCGCTCAACCGCACAGCGTCCACGCAGCAGGCCGGCTGCGCCCCAGGCACCAAGTACTGGTTCTGGGAGCAGACGCTCAGGCTCATGCCGGCTGCCCGGGCCATCTCCACCAGTTCCGCTGCCAGGGCCAGCTTCATCTCGTCCGGCGGATCCTCCCAGGTAAACCCGGCCCGACGGGAAGCCTGCTCCAGGTTCCGCTGGGTCTTGCGGTAGATCTGGGCGAAGGAGATCACCACCTCGTCCACCGCCCCCTCCAGGGCCCGGGAGAGCCGTTCGAAATTCCGCCGGTGGAAGTCCAGCGGGGTCAGCGAAGTAAACAGCACCGGGTCGTACCGCCACACCACCGTGCGGGGACCGTACTCCTGCGCCACCTGCCGCGCCTGCTCCACGGCCTGCCGAGCGTCCGCCACAGAGCGCTCCAGAGCGTGGGGATAGTTGTTGATGGTGTACTGAACAACAAAGGGGAACCCCAGTTTCCGCACCTCAGGGAGGTGCCGCAGAAACGGCCCCAGGTTCTTGGTCCAGAAGACAAACCCGTCCACATCCTCAGGCAGCAGCGAAATGCGGTGAATCTGTCCCCCGTAGGGGTTTACCACCTTGCAGTAGCCCGCCCGGATTCGGTTCATCAGCCACTCGCCGTAAAACGCGGGGATGTCCGTTCGATAGCTGGCGGAGATGATCATGACAGCACCTCGCAGCAGCAGCCGCGTCGAATTCTTTCGGCGCGGTTGGAGGAATTTGGCAGGTATTTCAGACCCAAAAGAAGGATTCTCTCCCATGAACAGGAGGGACTTCTCGTGCAGGAGAATCGCACATCCGTTGTGATCGCCGACGATAACGCGGCCAATCGCATGGCGTTGGCCGACCATTTCGACACACTGGCGGACTTCGTTCTCCTGGGAGAGGCGAAAAGCGGAACAGAAGCGCTGGACCTGGTCGAAGCGCTCCACCCCGACGTGCTGATCCTCGACGATGTACTGCCGAATCTGGACGGGTTGGGCGTTCTCACCCGGCTCGATCCCAAGCAGAAACCCGGCGTTCTGCTCCTGATGTCCTGTGCCTCCGACCAGTTAATTCAGCTCTATTACCAGCACGGCGCCTCGTACTGCCTGCTCCGCCCCGCCAGTCCTGAACTGGTGGCTGAACGGGCCCTGCTGGTGGCTGGGCGGCATCCGTTCCCCAGCAACAATACAAATTCCGTACGCCCCAGCCGCACCGTGGCAGAACTCCTGCGCCGCACCGGTGTACCGGCCCACCTGCAGGGCTACCGCTACTTGAAAGACGCTGTGCAGTACGTCCTGGATAACGGTGGCGATCTCTGCGGCATGACCAAGGAACTCTACCCTGCCATCGCCCGCAAGCACAGTACCGTTCCGGCCCGGGTGGAGCGCTCCATCCGCCACGCCATCGAAGTCGCCTGGAACCGGGCAGACCTGACGGAGCTGCAGCGGCTCTTCGGCTCCACCATCAACCTGAGCCGCGGCAAGCCCACCAACTCGGAATTTGTCGCCATGCTGGCCGATCACCTGCGGGGCGTCGCCAGTTAAGGGCAGGCAGGGCTTGCCTCTTCCTGATTGCTCCATTATACTTTCCTATATCCAGCCCGGCCATGGTAAAGGCCGGGCCCCATTACGTGTCGGGCCGAGCCCGCCAACTCCGGGAGGGAACATCCAGATGAGCACAGAGTCCAAACTGTGGCCGTACCAAGAAGCGAAGCGGATTATTGAGCGGTGGCCGCAGAAATCGAAATACATCCTGGAGACGGGCTTTGGCGCGTCCGGGCACCCGCATATGGGCACCATCGGCGAAGTGGTCCGCACATACTTTGTCGCCATGGCCCTGCAGGATCTCGGCAAGGAAGCGGAGATCATCGTCTTCTCAGACGACATGGACGGCCTGCGCAAGATTCCCCAGAACATCAACGCCCCGTGGCTCGAGGAGCACCTGGGCAAGCCCGTGACCCGCATCCCCGACCCCTACGGCACGGCCCAATCTTTCGGCCACCACATGGATGCGGAACTGGTGGAGATGCTGCATAAGACCGGCATCCCGGCCCAGTTCAAATCTGCTACAGACTGCTACAGCAACGGGACCTTCGATGAGGCCATCCGCAAGATGTTCCGCCATATGGACGAGATCATGGCGCTGGTCCTGCCCACCATGCGGGAGGAGAACCGGGCCGGCTGGTTCCCGTGGCTCCCCATCTGCGAAAACTGCGGCAAGATCTACACCACCAAGGTAGAGGACTATGACCCGGAGAACGCCACCGTCACCTACTCCTGCACAGGCCAGTTCCGAGATGTAAAGGGCTGCGGTCACCGTGGGACCCAGAGCGCCCTGGGCGGCCGGGGCAAGTTCTTCTGGAAGGCAGACTGGGCCCTCCGCTGGTACGTCTTCGGCATCAACTTCGAGATGCACGGCAAGGACCTCATCGACTCTGCCAAGCTCTCCAGCCAAATCGTGCGGCTCATCGGCGGCAAGCCCCCGGTCACCATGGTCTACGAGCTCTTCCTCACGGAAGAGGGCCGCAAGATCAGCAAGTCCACGGGCGCCGGCATCAGCATGGAGAACTGGGGCCGCTGGGGCACCCAGGATTCCCTCAATCTGCTGATGTTCAAGAACCCCAGGCAGCAGAAGCGGCTGGGTACGGACAGCATCATCCAGTACACCGACGAAACCCTCACCATGCCGAAGGACGACCCCCAGTACAGGTTCATCTACTACCACGGCGACCGGCCTGACCTGGGCGGCCTCCGCTACTCCGACATCATCAACCTGGTCAACGCCATCAGCGTGACAGATCCGGACCAGCTTCTCGAATACCTGGGCCGCAGCTTCGGCCACGAGCGCATCCGGCAGAACGAAGCTTTCGTCCGGGAACTCCTGGCCAAGGCCATCAACTACTACGAAGACTTCATCAAACCGACCCGGACCACGCCGCAGCTCAGCCCGGAGGAATGGGCCCTGGTGGACCAGTTTGACCAGTTCATCGACACCACCGACGACGCCGAAGAGATTCAGACCGGCGTCTTCGAAATCGCCAAGGCAGCGGGCCGGAAGCCGAAGGACTTCTTCCGCATCCTCTACGGCGTCCTGCTGGGCGCCGAAAGCGGCCCCCGCGTCGGCGGCTTCGTCAAACTGGTCGGCAAGGAGCGGATCCATGAGCTGATCCGGAAGGCCCGTGCCGAGGCTGGCGTCAGCTGACCGCATCCGCTTAACATAGAAGGAAGCACCCCCGGGCTGCAGCGCCCGGGGGTCTTGTTTTTCAGGTTTAGGAAGCTGAACTGCCGATGATGAGCAGCAGATCTGCGGGCAGCGCAGGCTCGAATACCTTGTCGCTCTCCCCGTCCTTCCCCTTCTTGGTGAGGATGTACCGCATCTGCTGATACTGAATCCGGTGCAGGAACTCCTGTGTGTGCTTTAGGGAACAGAACTTCATCTCGAAAAAGGCCACAGAATCAGGCGAAGTCTGCTTCCGGCCCTCCGGCAACAGCGTATAGGCCAGCTGCTCATCCTCGAACTGCTGCAGGCAATGTTTGCACATAAACATGGCCGTGCCACCTCCATCCCCGGACCCACCAGGACAGAGGCCCCGTGAAAGTCCGGCACGTACATCTATTGCGTATATATGACATTATAACAGATGAAGTGTACCCAGAGCAGAGCCCTTTGCCGCCCCCGTCCCTTGCAGGAAAACCCCGGCCGCACGGAAAACTACCAGGGGAGCGGGCCCCAGTCCAAGCGCTCTGCCAGCAAACGCACCGGTTTCAAACCCAGTTCAGCTTTTCGACAAACCGCACCAGGAAACGGAGCGTGATACAGCATGGCCCTTACCGGAAAGCGCATCGCGTGCCTTATTGGCGACGATTACGAGGATCTGGAGGTCTGGTACCCGGTACTCCGGCTCCAGGAAGAAGGAGCTGAGGTAGACCTGGTGGGCCAGAAGGGGAAGACCCCGCATCGGGGCAAGCACGGGTATCCCGGCGAGGCCCAGAAGGGCATCGACGAGGTAAAGGCCTCGGACTACGACGCGCTGATCGTTCCCGGCGGCTGGATGCCGGACAAGCTCCGCCGGGACCGCCGCATCCTTGACTTCTGCCGGGATTTCGACCGGCAGGGCAAGATCATCGCCACCATCTGCCACGGCCCGTGGATCCTGATCTCGGCCCAGCTGGTCCGGGGCAAGACCATGACCTCAACCCCGGGCATCAAGGATGACCTGGAAAACGCCGGCGCTACCTGGGTGGACCAGCCCGCTGTGCGGGACGGCAACATCATCTCCGCCCGCCGGCCGCCCGACCTGCCTGCATGGTGCAAGCTGCTCATCGCAGCGCTGGGCGAAAAGTAGCAGAAGGGGCCGGCGCTGCGCCGGTCCCCCTTTTCCCCCTTGCAGCGGAACGGTCAAGCGGCTACAATGAGGGGTACCTTGGGGCTATAGCTCAGCTGGGAGAGCGCTTGAATCGCACTCAAGAGGTCGGGGGTTCGAGTCCCCTTAGCTCCACCACCGCGGCGGGAACCTTGGGTTCCCGCCTTTCCCATTTCCAGGATAATACTTTGAGCATGGACCGTGCGCTGCTACTGGCTAGAGACAGTCCTCAGTGGTACAATTTACCGCAGAGGGTCATTTGTCCCGCCCTTCCTCCTCTGGTAGAATAGGTTTCATCAGGCCTACATGGCTCGCACAATCCACTTCGGGAGTGCAGCAATTGGGCAGCCGGCTCGCCTGTTCTCAACCAGGATGGTAAGGAGAGGGAACTGAGGGGTGAGAAGGTCGATGAAGGACTTGCTGTGCGACCAGTTCCAGGAGAGTGTGGCAGAATACCTCATTCGCCACCGCAGCATCCTGGATGTTATGGCCAAACTGCAGGAGGCCAACGCCCGCGTCAACCGGGCCGTTACCAAGGCGGTCACCAGCTGCGGGTGCATCAAGATCACGGCGGAGAAGCAGCAGGTTCCTGCCGACATCACGCTGGATCAGATTAAGGACCACATGCAGGATCACGTCAGTGGGCAGCTCTGCGAGCACTGCCGGGACGTCGTGGAAGCAGAAATCGGCAACACCCTGTTCTACCTGGCGGCACTCTCGAACATTCTCGATCTCAACCTGTACGACATGATGCTGAAGGAGCACAAGAAGCTGACCGCACTGGGCGTATTCAACTTCGCAGACTGAATATCAAGGCCCGAGCCACACGGCTCGGGCCTTGCTGCACTTTTGGTACCCGCTTTCACATCTGCCGCTCCAGCAGGGTCTGCTCCCGCAGCCGCCGCAGCCCTTCCCGAATTGCACGGGCCCGCACCTCGCCAATGCCCTCCACCTCGTCCAGCTCTTCGATGGAGGCCCGCAATATGCGCTGCAGCGAGCCCAGCTGGTTGACCAGGTTCTCGATTACCGGCATGGGCAGCCGGGGAATCTTCCGGAGAAGCCGGTAGCCCCTGGGGCAGACCGGGGCGTCCAGCACGCTGGGCGTGGCGCCGATGCCCAGAATCCGTGCGATGGCAACCAGGTCCAGTAAATCCTCACTGGCGCAGTTGGCCAGCTGCTCCCGGACGGTGGCCGGCGTCCTGCCCTCGCCGGTGGCCATGTAGTCGCGTATGATGAGGTTGCCTTCCTCCGCCACGTTGGCGACCAGCTCTTCCAGCTGCATGCTGACGAGGCGCTCCTCGTTGCCCAGTTCCGAAATATAGCGTTCAATCTCGGCTACAATGCGGAGCACCATCTCCGTCCGCTGGACCACCAGGACCACATCGGTCACCGTAACCAGGTCCTCCAACTCCAGCGCAGAGAGGTTGACCAGAGCCTGGGATAGGACGCTCTTATATTTTTCAAGGGTCTGCAGCGCCTGGTTTGCCTTGGTCAGAATCACTGAGATGTCCCGCAGCACGTACCGCATGTTCCCCTTGTACAGGGAGATGATGTTGCGCCGCTGTGAAATAGCGATCACCAGGGCACCGGTCTGTTTGGCAAACCGCTCTGCTGTGCGATGGCGGATGCCAGTTTCCACCGACGGTATGGACGAGTTCGGCACCAGCGTGGCATTGGCGCGCAGAATGCGGCGGCAGTCTGGCGTCAACACCACCGCTCCATCCATCTTCGACAGTTCGTACAGGCAGGCTGGTTGGAACTCCTCGTCCAGGCGGAAGCCCCCCTCCACCAGCGCCATGACTTCCGGTGAATCGCCAACCACGATCAGCCCGCCGGTACGCGCCCGCAGGATGGACTCGAGCCCTTCACGCAGAGGCGTACCCGGTGCCACGGTTCGCAATACTTTCCAGAAGTCATCACGCTCATCGGCCATCGCATGTCCTCCCAGTTGAACACCTGCAGTCTGCCAGTATATGGCGCTTACAGCTTCTCCAAACTTTCAAAAAATCCTCCATTTTGGTCAGAGACCGCCGCGTTCAACGCCACATGGCAGCCTCCAGCCCTTCCATCACGCTCTCTACACCTACCAGTTCCAGGGTGGTGCGGATGCCCAGGCTGTTTAGGTTGGACTGGGGAAGAATCACCCGCTCAAACCCCATCTTTTCCGCTTCCCGGATGCGCTGCTCTGCGCGGCCCACAGCCCGGACTTCGCCGGCTAACCCCACCTCGCCGAAGACCACCGCCCGGGAGTTGGGCGGCTGATCCCGGAAGCTGGAGGCGAGTGCAACGGCCAGGCCCAGATCCACCGCCGGCTCCGTCACCCGCACGCCGCCGGTCACCTTCACATAGGCGTCGTGGTTGCCCAGCATGAGGCCGACCCTCTTCTCCAGCACAGCCACCAGGAGCTGTACCCGGCTGAGGTCGATTCCCTCTGCCGTACGCCGGGGCGACACAAAGGTGGACGCGCTGACCAGCGCCTGCACCTCCACCAAAAGCGGGCGAGTCCCTTCCATGGAGGGGACCACTACGCTGCCAGCCGCGCCCTGGGGGCGCTGGGAGAGGAACAACTCCGAGGGGTTAGGCACCTCCACCAGCCCAGTATCCCGCATCTCAAAGAGTCCCACCTCATTGGTGCTTCCAAACCGGTTTTTCACCGCCCGCAGCACCCGAAAACTGGCATGCCGCTCCCCCTCGAAATAGAGCACTGTGTCTACAATATGCTCCAGCACCCGCGGGCCTGCCAGGGAACCCTCCTTGGTGACGTGGCCTACGATAAAGACAGCCATGCCCGACCCCTTTGCCAGCCGGAGGAGCTGGGCGGCGCACTCTCGCACCTGGGTCACGCTGCCCGGCGCACTGGGCAGATCGGGGCGGAAGACCGTCTGGATGGAATCCACGATCAAAAGGACCGGTGCGAGGCTCACCGCGTGGGCCTCAATATTCTCCAGGTTGGTTTCGCTCAAGACAAAAAGCTCTCCACCCAAGGCGCCCAGCCGGTCCGCCCGCAGGCGCACCTGACGGGCGCTCTCCTCGCCGCTTACGTACAGGACCCTGCCCTGGCGCTGGGCCACCGCAGCCGCCAGCTGCAGCAGGATGGTGCTCTTGCCGATGCCGGGGTCGCCGCCAACCAGCACGAAAGAGCCGGGCACGATGCCGCCCCCCAGCACCCGATCCAGCTCAGCCAGCCCGCTGGAAAACCGTGGCGACTCCTCCGCCTCCACCTTTGAAATCAAGACCGGCTTCTCCGACCCGCTCCACTGGGGCGAGATGCCTGCCCGGGCCGGGGCCGCGGCGGGCTTGACTATCTCTTCCACCAGCGTGTTCCACCCGCCGCAGCCGGGGCACTTGCCCAGCCACCCGTGTGACTCGTAGCCGCACTCCTGGCAGACAAAAAGGGTCCTGGCCTTCGCCATACATCCACCTCCGAGTCTCCCCTGCATTTCGTTCCGGCGCCGTCGATCTCCTGCGCGCCAAGGGCCGCCTCCCCCGTGGGGGAAGCGGCCCTGCCTCTGCACTTAGGGGTTGGCCGGCTCCGGCTGTGCGGTGGCGGCGGAAGGCGCCTTCCGGTTGAAGATGAGATCGCCCTTCTCGTTTACATCGACCTCGATCTCTTCGCCATACTGGAAGGGCTGGCGCAGCGCCTCTTCGGAGAGCGGGTCTTCCACCAGGCGCTGGATGGCACGCCGCAGCGGGCGAGCACCGTAGTTGGGGTCGTACCCCTCCTTGACCAGCTTCTCCAGTGCAGCATCCGACAGCGTCAGCTTGACGCCCTGCTCTTCCAGCCGCTTGCCCACGTTCCGCACTTCGAGGCCCACGATCTTCTTCAGATCTTCCATGCTGAGGTTGTGGAAGATGATGATGTCATCCAACCGGTTGATGAACTCGGGGCGGAAGAGCTTCTTCACCTCGTCCATCACCCGGTTCTTCATCTTGTTGTAGGCCTCTTCCTCGGTCTCGCTCACCGTGAAGCCCAGCTGTTTGTCGCCCCGGATGACCTGGGCGCCGGCGTTGGAGGTCATGATGATCACCGTGTTGCGGAAGTCCACGGTGCGGCCCTTGGCCTCGGTCAGCCGGCCGTCCTCCAGCACCTGCAGCAGGATGTTGAAGACCTCGGGGTGCGCCTTCTCGATCTCATCGAGCAGCACCACGCAGTAAGGCCGCCGCCGGACGGCCTCGGTCAGCTGGCCGCCCTCCTCGTACCCCACGTACCCGGGCGGTGCGCCCACCAGCCGGGAGGTGGTGTGCCGCTCCATATACTCGGACATGTCGATGCGGACCATCGCGTCCTCGTCGCCGAAGAGCGCTTCCGCCAGCGCCTTGGCCAGGTGGGTCTTGCCCGTGCCCGTCGGGCCCAGGAAGATGAAGGAGCCGATGGGCCGCTTCGGATCCTTCAGGCCGGCGCGGGCCCGCCGGATGGCCCGGGCCACCGCCGCCACCGCCTCGTCCTGGCCGACCACCTTCTCGTGCAGCACCTTCTCCAGGTTGAGCAGCCGCTGGGACTCGTCCATCGTCAGCTTGGTGGCGGGGATGCCCGTCCACTGGGAGACGATGGTGGCGATGTCCTCCTCGGTCACCACGCACTTGGCGGTGACCTTCTTCTGCTGCCACTCGTTCTTCTGCCGCTCCAGCTCCTCCTTCAGCTTGGTCTCCTTGTCCCGGAGGCGCGCGGCCTTCTCGAACTCCTGCCCCTGGACGGCGGCCTCCTTCTCCTTGCGCACCTCCTCCAGCTTATCCTCCAGCTCCTTCAGGTTGGGCGGCGCCACGAAGGTGGAGAGCCGGACCCGGGAGGCGGCCTCGTCGATCAGGTCGACGGCCTTGTCGGGCAGGAACCGGTCGGTGACGTACCGGTCGGAGAGCCGCACCGCGGCCTCGATCGCGGCATCGGTGATCTCCACCCGGTGGTGGGCCTCGTACCGGTCCCGCAGGCCCTTGAGGATCTGGATGGCGTCCTCGGGGCTCGGCTCCTCCACCATCACCGGCTGGAACCGGCGCTCCAGGGCCGCGTCCTTCTCCACGTGCTTGCGGTACTCGTCGATGGTGGTGGCGCCGAT
>ENA-OWPA01000975-OWPA01000975.1-bioreactor-metagenome-genome-assembly--contig:-NODE-975-length-24659-cov-4.220975_pt1 | contig 24659 bp, 18 predicted proteins | sample MGYA00238139_ERZ651803 | MGnify/ENA primary metagenome ERZ651803 (study PRJEB26909, sample SAMN07631231) | bioreactor metagenome | isolation source: Switchgrass digestor | place: USA: Dartmouth... | reverse complement strand
CGGGGTGTGGCTCAGCTTGGTAGAGCGCACGGTTCGGGACCGTGAGGTCGCAGGTTCAAATCCTGTCACCCCGACCAGGAAAGCAATGCCCGGCACACTGTGCCGGGCTTTTTCTGTCTTCTTTTCGGCTTACGGGGGCGCACCGGCCCAGGGAGGCTACTCCACTTCTTTCAGGACCTGCTCGATGGAGGCGACCCGCTTGCGCAGGTCTGCAAGGTCGCGGGCGATTCCTTCCTGGGAAGAAGCTACCTGTTCGGCCAGCTTGCGATAGGCCTCTTCGTGGGCGATGCTGGCCATGGTCTGCACTCTGATCTGGTACGTCTTGAACCCCTGCCAGAGGATCACGACTACTGCCGCAAAGATCGCTCCGAAGATGCAGATGACAACGATGAGTCCGTAGAGATCGTTCACCGGGATGTTCATGCTATTCATTCTCCTTCCTGCTGCTGTCGCCGGCGCCTTTCTCGGGGATCGTCAGGCTCTTGGCAGCTTCGGCGATCACTTCCGGCGTCAGGGACACGGAAAACGGTTTTACGGCGTAGAACTTCATCGCTTTGCCGTCTTCTGAGAGTTCCAGGTCGCTGGAGAGGAGTCCGGCGGCGTCCAGCCGCTTGAGGTGCATGTAGAGTAGGGGCCGACTCATGTTGAGCTCCCGAGCCAGCTGACTGACGTGGACCCGCCCGTGAGAGAGCACCGCCAGGATTCGCAGCCGGTGCGGGTTGGCCAGGGCCTCAAGGATGGCTAGGAGCTGGTCGCCAGAAAGGGGCTGATTGCTGGGATCGTGCTGCCCATTCATGGGGCATTCCGTGCGTCCCGGGCGGTGCTCCGGACCAGACGGTGTACATGCAGAACCTGTGCTGCCATCCTGGTATTCACCGGCCTTTCGGTCAGTAATATCAATCGATCACCTGTAAGGATCATATTACATATGTAAGAGGGGAGTCAAGGCCAATCGCCCTCATTGGTACAAGTGTCCGCATTCTGTATGATGGCCGGCGCTGTACCGGCTAGAATGAATAGCATCACGCAGGTTCAGAAGGGAGCCAGTGCCGTTGAACCGTCGGCAGTTTCTCAGACGCAGTCTGGCCGCTCTGGTGGCCATGGGCTTTGGCGTGGGCGTGGACACAAATCAGCTCCGGTTGGAGCGTGTGGCCGTGTCGATACCGAATCTGCCGCCTCAGTTGGAAGGGCTGCGGATCGGGGTGATGTCCGACCTGCACCTGGGACCGCTGGTTCCGGTAGAGCGGGTGCGCAGGGCGGCAGAGCTCCTGGTTGGGCAGCGGCCAGACCTGGTACTGGTGGCCGGTGACTTCACAGCAGTCGAGGACCCAGAACTGGCGCAGCGCCTCATCGACGAGGCCTTGGAGCCTGTGGCCGGCGCGTTCGGGGTACTGGGGAACTGGGACTCCCCGCTGTGCACGTTGCCTCGTCATGCGGCACGGCAGCAGGCGGTGCGGATTCTGGTGAACGAGGGGGTTTCCCCTGTGCCGGGGCTCTGGTTGGCCGGCCTTGACAGCGGTCTTCTCGGCCGGCCCGATCTGGACCGGGCCCTCGCCGGGGCGCCACCGGGGGCAGTCCGGATCGTGCTGGTACACGAACCGGACTTGGCCGACCGGGTTCGCCCGGAGCACCAGGTGGCGCTGCAGATCTCGGGGCACACCCACGGCGGACAGGTGCGGTTGCCCTTCGTCGGGCCGCTCTTTACTCCCGGTCTGGGTCAAAAATACGTGGCTGGGCTTTATCAGGCGCCGGCATGCCAGGTATACACTACCCGGGGCGTAGGGGTGTCGCACCTGCCCATCCGGCTGTTCTGTCCGCCTGAGGTGGCGCTGATTACCCTCTGCAGGGGAGAGGTTGGTTAGAAGCTAACGAAAGAAGAAGGGTCGAGTCGTCATGACTCGGCCCTTTCGTCATGCACGCCAAATTGCCCCCCGACCCTTGGACTGACACGGCAACTCAGTGAGTGCAAGCCGCCGCAGTCCACCATGCCCCCGATCATCAGGTATTCGAAAATAATATTCAGGAAACAGAATATTGAATATAAAATCTAGAAAGCGTGAAATCTACCTGCTACAATCTGGGTGGATTGACCATTGGAGAGGGGGCATGGGATGCGCAAAGTTTTCGCGGGGATCAGCCTGGCGAGCCTGCTCTGGGTAAGCAGTACAGTCGCATTTGCGGCATGGCCGGAGCAGTTCGCAGATGTAGAAACGTGGCCGGAATGGGGAATTGTAGGTAAGCGCTACAGCACCGGTGACTACGCAGCCTTGGGCGGTGATCTGGCTGAAGCTGTCTGGTTCGAACTGATGGTGGGGGACCCACCGGAAGGACCTTCAGCAACGCAGCGTTTTTTTCGCCCTCATGACAAGATCACTCGGGCTGAATTCGCTACTGTGTTGGCACGGGCACTCGGGATCGATGAGCAGACGGGGTTTGGACCTGATTGGTTCAGGCCGACTGTGGAGGCTCTGCAGGAGGCTGGCATTATCACCACCGGTGGGCACTTCCGAGAACCTATCACCCGTCGGGAGATGGGCGATTGGGTTGGTCGGGCCCTGGAGTGGTATGGCGTTGACTTGACGGGGAAACCGGAACTCAGCTTCAGTGACATCAGTGGGCTTCCCGAGGCTCCGTACATCCGCTTGGCCACTAGGGCGAACGTGATCAAGGGGTATCCGGACGGAACATACGGTCCAGAGCGGACAGCTACGCGGGCAGAGGCCGCAGCCATGGCGCTGCGTCTGGCCAAGCAGTTGAAGAAGAATCCGCCCGGCCCTGAGGTATTTGAGCAGCACATCAGGGATCATATGGCGGTTATTACCGAGGCGGAGAAGGAAGTTGTCCAGGGTAAGCCATACAACCACAGCCACCTATTGGAACCCTATCTCAGTGAGATGGCCCTTTACGGTTATGGTGGCTACGACATCAAGGCTAGCTTTGTGTTTTCGAACTCTAAAGTCAAAGGATATCGGGAGCTCGCAAGCATCTCGGTTGAGCCGGTGTTCATGAGGGACACCATAGCAGTGGTGAGAACACACTCGACACTCCGCGTGGTCGGGTTGGATGGAAGTGAGATAAACACAATACCTGGCTCGGAGTACTACTACTACGCCAAACGGAATGGGCGTTGGATTGGGACAAATACCAACTGGGACTCCGAACTGCAAGGTTACCCACCCGTCGGGGGCATACATGAATGAAGCGCCGGTCGATAGCATTTCTTGGGGCGGCTGCAATTCTCATGCTGACTAGTGGAGTGACCTTCGGCGCACGCTGGGGATTTGACCCTGACGCGAAGAGAAATGACCCAGACGCATGGGCCTGCACCCCACCTGTGGATCCGGCCCTGGCGGCCCGCCTTTACTCATACCAGGTTCCAGTCCTGATCCGAAACGAGGCCGTTCCGGGCGAGGATTATTGGGCATACGCCGACGCCTGCGTCAAAACACCGGATGGCTGGTCCTCCGGTCAGCCAGTTGACTGGGGCCTTCGGGAGGGTCGAACCTGGGGCAGCTTTGCTATCTACTCGAAGTACCCCGACACGGTGTGGCAGGCCACCTTTCCACCAAATGAAACGGAGCGCAGTCATTACGCGGCTGACAACATCAGCGTAACAGGTTCCGCCAAAGTGTACGTTCCTGCTTTCGGCCCGTATGAAGGGGTCAACCCCCCTGTCTCGCTGGTGAACGCACCATCATTCATCCCGGTTGGCGTGTCGCAGGAAATGGCCCAAACCCTCTGGGAAGCAGGCCTGATTGTCGAGGGAGGCCGCGTATGGAGCGGATACAGCGCAATTCCGGACGCAAGAGCTGGGCGCTACCTAAGGCCCTACAGGGTGATGGCCCGCTGGGCGCCGGCGGCCCAGCTGCTCTGTGACCTAAATACCAGGCAGAAGCGCTATGGAAACGACCCAGACGCAGCTCGTGCGCTGATGATCCGCAACCCAGCCTTTCCTTGGGAACTGGCCGAGGAGTTTGATTGCTTGAACGCCAGCGACAAAGATGCAGAAGGTCGCCGGAAATGGGGCGGGGGTATCGTGGTCTACCACCTGTTCCCGAACCTGCAGATGGATCCTCTGCAAGTCTCGGAAGAGGACGGCACCGTTCGGGTGTTGGTAAACCTACGGAACGAGAGCGCCGCCGCAGGTCCTGTTCACCTGTATTACCGGTGGAACGGGACCGGTGTGTGGCACGCCTACGACGAGCCCGTTCTTCTGCGGCCATACCAGAACACCTGGCGCGGCGAGATGGCGGCGCCATTCCTCATGTATCTTCCGGGACCCCAGAGTACCGATACCTTGACGGTTCTGGCCTGGCCGGATTCGGTCACTGGTCTGAGCCTGAGTGGTCCGGACTTGGAGCTCGCCACAGCCGAAGTTCTCGCAGAGCCGGCAGGGCTAGACCGTGTCTTTGAGACGTATACCGTTGAACTGACCCTGAAGGACAACCTTCAGTCTGCGCATGTGCAGTCCCTGTTCTGCGGTGACCTGAGGGTCGCACTGGATGCACCCTCCTCGGCTCCGGGAGAAGGGTTTACCTTCACAGTTACAGCAATTCGGGATGGCTGCGAGTCGCTGCACAGTGTATTGATCGATGCTGACGTGAATGGGACCGTCCAGCGGCAGCAGGCGGTTTTCTACGGCCAGACAGCGACGGTGACCTTCGACAGCGCTCCCCAGTACGGTGAATCGTACGTACGGCTCGCCGTGAACGTCGATCCGGAAAACCTGGTCGCCGAGTCGAATGAGGAGAACAACTGGGCCTGGCACACGGTCCTGGTGGAGGAGGAACCGGTGCAGCAGATCACTTGCCCCACCGGGGAGCCACCGGAGAAGTGCTTCCGGTCGAGGCTGATCAATTAGCGGCGCCCGGTTGCCCAGGGGACCGTTTAGATTGCAGTGCGGTTCCCTTAGCCCGGGTGATAAGGGCACTACTGTGCGTTGGGATCCGTATAAGTAAACGATGGTCAACAACAAGCTCGTTTAGAAAGCCGCAGCTTTGGCCATGTACCCTGAACTGGCAGCGATGACGATCCGGGAGCAGTGCTGCCGCTCGGTGCGACATACTAAGCCCAGAGCGGTTGTGCTGCCACCAGCATGCGAAACCCCGCAGCCAAGAAGCGCTGCGGGGTTTCACCGTGCAGAGAGGGCTACGGGTTACCACTTCCGCCCGTTGCCCTTGCCGTTATTGCCTTTGCCGTTCCCCTTACCGTTGCCGTTGCCGTTGTTCCCCTTCTTCCACCAGCCGTCATCGTGGTCATCATCATCATCGTCATTATCGTTCCGGTCGAAGCGGTCGTCTTCCCAGTCATCGTCGTCGTCCCGATCGTTCCGGTCATCGTCCCTCTGGCTGTCGCACTTGGGCCAGCTGGTGGGGCTGATCTGATCACCATAGAGATCAGCCACCGCAGCCAGCAGTTCGTCGGCCGCCTCAGGGGCGATGAACTTGCCGCGGAACTTCACCACATGGGCCACGAAGCCCTTGATGTTGCCGGCCTGCAGCTTGGCCAGCAGGGCGTTGTAGTGACCGTGATGGATCTTCGCCTGGTTCTTGGCCAGAACCTGGATCAGGCCGCTGTACTGGCCGCCCTGATCATCTTCGTCCTCATCGTCATCGTCGTCGGTCGCAACCGCTACCTCAAAGGTGACCGACTGGGCTGCCTGATTGCCGGCCCGGTCTGTTACCTCCACTTTGAAGGTGTGCTTGCCCACGGACAGGTCTTCGAGGTCGATTTCATCATCACGGAAGGCCTTGCCGTCCAGGAGGAAGGATACGGCGTCACGGCTGTACCCGGCGGTCTCGTCGGTGATGGCTACCTTAATGTCCAGATCGTCATCCTGTCCGTAGACCTTGCCCTCAGCAGGAGACTTAATCACGATGGTCGGAGCAGCGGTGTCAACGACGGTGGTTGCCAGCTCGGAGACTGCCTTCCTGCCGTCTTTATGCTCAGCCACCACATAGTAGCTGTACTCACCGTCGGCTGAGACCCTGTCGTTATACTCAGTTTCGTCGCTGTCCAGGACGGCCAGCTTCAGCTCGCTGCCGTTCGGTTCGATGCGGTAGACTACGTACCTGTCCACCTCGCCGGCTTTGGGCTCTGACCAGTCCAGCGCAACCTCACGGGTCCGGCTGTACTCGGCCACGGTGAGACCCTGAGGTGCGAGGGCGTCATCGACGATACCGTTGACGTAGAAGCGGACCCGGTCGCTGCCGGTGTTGCCAGCCTTGTCGGTGACCGTCACCTTCAGCGTGTGGACCCCGTCATCCAGCTCCTTCAGGTTGATGATGCTCGTGGTGAGCGGCTTACCGTCCAGGATGTACTCGACAGCGTCATCAGCATAGCCGGAACCTGCATCGGTGATGGTCACCTTGATGATGAGTTCATCATCGCCCTTGTACGTGTGGCCGCGCTTGGGCGAGGCGATCTTTACCACCGGATCGGTGTCATCGACGACCACCGAGATGCTCTCCGATGCCTCGCTGAGGTTGCCGGTGAGATCCTGGGCCAGTACGACGTAGGTGTAGGTGCTTTCGCCCGGGACCTTGTCGGTCAAAGAGGTGACGTCAGGGCTGACATAGCCCAGCATGATCCGGCTGCCTGCCGTGTCAGTCCGGTAGACCAGGTAGCGCCAGAGGTCTTCATCTTCCAGGGGATCCCAGAAGAGGTCGACCGTGCGATCCTGCGTGAACGGGTCGTCGGCTTCCAGTCCCGCCGGCTTTGCCGGACCGGTGGTATCGGGGGTGACGGTGCCGATGCCGTTCTCATCGAAGTCGACCTTCACCTCGGCCCAGCCACGGGCACGGCTGGCGTTTTGGGCCAGGTCTACAGCCATGACCGCGTAGCGGAAGGACCCTTCCGAGGGCAGTACGTCTTCGAACCTGGTTTCGGTGCCCTCGGTGCGGCCGAGGTAGGAGACTTCATCAGCGGTGAGGTCTTCCCGGCTTTCGGGGATCCGGAAGATCTGATAGTAGGCAACATCCTTGTCCTTTGGCGCCTTCCAGCTAAGGATTACTTTCCCGTCTTGCGTAGTGTCGGGAGTCACTGTCAGCTCAGTGGGGGGTGCTGGTGGGGTAGTGTCTGCTGCTGCAGCAGAAGGCACGCTCCAGGCCGCGATGCCGGCTGCCATGGCCGCTGCCGCCACCACGCCGACTCCCTTTAGAAGTCGGGAGTGGGGCTGAGTAAACGGGTTTCGCATTCTCACGATCCCTCCAGAGACTGAAATTCGACTCGTTTCGTGTCCGGACACCATACTCTTCGCTCTGAATGGATCATTTTTGGGGGTAGCGGTGGGAATTGGAGGGTTGGGAGGAAAAGTTCCGGGAGTAGGCGGGGCGCCATCTAGTCCAGCAGCATGACAAACGTGCCGGCGGTAATCAGCGCAGCGCCGATCAAGGCCTTCGGCGTGAAGTGTTCACCCAGGATGAAGAAGGAGAGGATGAGCGTCAGAACGATGCTGGACTTGTCGATGGGAGCGACTCTCGAGACGTCCCCCATGGAGATCGCCTTGTAATAGAAGAGCCAGGAGAATCCTGTTGCCAGTCCGGAGAGGATGAGAAACGTCCAACTCTGCTTCGACAAGCCCTTGATGCCGGACTGCGCCCCCGTCCAGAAGACGATGCCCCACGCCAGGAAGATAATGACGCTTGTCCGAATGGCAGTGGCCAGGTTGGAGTCAACGCCTTTGATGCCGATCTTGGCCAGGATGGACGTTAAGGCTGCAAACACCGCGGACAGGACCGCGTATAGCTTCCACAAGATCCATCAGACCTCCAGTGCTGCACTGATTCCGACCGGTATTGGGTCGGTTTTCCCTATTTTACATCTGTTTGAATCGCTACTGTAGAATCCCTAGGGACTCTTCCCGTTTTCATTTTGCTGCCTGCTGCGACTGCACCGGGAACGCTTCAGGCAGCCATGTCGGATGCCGTGGCTGGTGCTCTTTCCACTCCGGAGCCCTCAGTGAGCCAGGAAAGGTGCCTGGAGCAGCCGTTTGTTCGGATCTGCTGGGGACGCGCACCTTGGAGCATGGCGGACTGCGACTCAGTTGCTATCCTCAGCGAATCAGAACAAATGGCAGCCGGCCGGAGAGATACCCTCAGGGGGCTCGGTTTCGTGGGTGCGGCGCAAACTGCGTCCCCAACAGATGCGAACGAACGCTGGGCGCCCAAGGAGGCACCACCGAGGGGCCCGCAGCAGCCTGTGCGGCGTTACGCCCCGCCCAGTCCCCCAAAGTTGACAGTCTACCTCGGTACCGGTACAATCACATATGTCTGTAGGCAAGGGGTAGGGGGCCGCCACGGTGCCGGTCTCTCAGGGTCAGCAGGTACTGGTCCGCCGGAGGGAGAACCAAGCACCGGGACTGGTGACTCCGCACCCGTGCGCACAGGGTTGCCTTTTGCGCCGCGGTAAGGATCACTTACTGCCGGCGTTTTTCGATATTTGGGGTGAGAAAACATGGCGATTCTACAGGTAGCGGGTCTGAGTAAATACTGGGGCGTCGACCTGCTTTTTCGCGATATCAGCTTCCTGCTGAACGAGGGCGAGAAGATGGCCCTGGTGGGGCCCAACGGCTCCGGCAAGACCACACTACTTCGCATTCTCACCGGTCAGCTGGAGTACGACGAGGGCTCCATCATCATGCCCAGCGGCACTCGAGTAGGCTACCTGAGCCAGGACCCCGACTTTGATATGGAGCGCACCGTCCTTGAGGAGGCGCAGTCTGTTTTCGCCTATCTCCACAAGTGGGAGCGTGACCTTCGGGCACTGGAAGCTCGCATGGGCCAGGCCGAATCTGAGGAGCAGCTGGAAGAGATCATGGCCGAATACACCCGGGTGACCAGCCGGTTTGAAGCCGCCGGCGGCTACGACGCGCCTGCCCGGGTGCGGATGGTCCTTTTTGGCCTTGGCTTCACCGAGGAGGACTTGGCCAAACAGGTAAAGGTGCTCTCTGGCGGCCAGAAGGTGCGCCTGGGACTTGCGAAGCTGCTGCTGGAAGAACCCGACCTCATGCTGCTGGACGAGCCCACGAACCACCTGGACCTGGAGGCCACCGAGTGGCTGGAGGGCTACTTCCGGAACATGAAGTCCGCAGCCATCCTGGTCTCCCATGACCGCTACTTCCTGGATAAAGTAATCCACCGCACGCTCGAACTGGAAAATCACCGCTGCGACATGTACTACGGCAACTACAGCTACTACCTGGAGGAGAAGGAGCGGCGGAAGGAAGCGCTCCTGGAGGCGTACGAGCGGCAGCAGGCGGAAGTCCACCGGCTCCGGACCTTCTATGAGAAGTGGCGGAATACACCCTCCCGTAAGAACCAGGCCATGAGCCGCAAGCGGCAGCTGGAGAAGATGGAGCTGATGGACCGGCCCCAGACCCGGACCCGCACCATGAAGCTTTCCTTCGAGATGGATTACGAGACCGGCAACGACGTGCTGGTCATCGAGAACCTGTCGAAGTCCTTTGGATCCAAGCAGGTCTTCTCTAACGTCAATCTTCGCCTGTATAAGGGCGACAAGGTGGCCCTGGTGGGGCCCAACGGCTGCGGAAAGTCGACGCTGCTGAAGATCCTGCATGGGCTCTTAGAGCCCACCAGCGGCTCATACTTCTGGGGCGTTGGGGTTGAGCGGGGCTATTTCAGCCAGGACCTTGATAACCTGGACTACAATCGTACCTGCCTGGAAGAGATGCTGGACATCCCCGGTTTCACGAAATTCGACGCCTACTCGCTGCTGGGCCGCTTCCTCTTTTCCGGCGAGGATGCGCTGAAGAAGATAGGGCAGTGCTCGGGCGGTGAGCGGAACCGGCTGACCCTGGCCAAGCTGATGGTGGCCGGCGCCAACGTACTGCTGCTGGACGAGCCGACTAACCACCTCGACTTGGAATCGAAGCAGGTGCTGGAAGAGGCTCTGATCGATTATCCGGGTACCGTACTCTTCGTCTCCCACGACCGCTATTTCGTGGACAGGATTGCCAACAAGATCTGGGAGTTCACCCCCGAGGGCGTCGTGGAATGGGAAGGCAACTACACCATCTACAAGGAAGAGAAGGAGCGGCTGGCACAGATCGCCGCCCAGAAGGCAGAAGCGGAGGCGCAGGCTGCCGGCGGAAAGGCTGGGACGGGCGCCCCAGGCCGGAGGGACGGCAGGACTGGGAAGGAGGCCAACAGCGGCGCATCTTCCCGGCGTGATGTGCAGGAGGCCCGCGCCAACCGGCGAGAGCAGCGGAAGGCAGCAGAAGCGCTGCGGCGGCTGGAAGAGAGCATCCAGCAGCTGGAGAGCCGCAAGGAGGAGCTGGAGGAGCGCATGAGCGATCCAGACATCTTCAAGACCGCCAGCGGCCGGGAGGCGGTGGCCGAGTACAACGCCCTGCAGCGCGACTTGGAGCGGCTTTACCTGGAATGGGAGCAGATGGCCAGTCAGGTTGAGGATCAGGTCTCCAGCTAGCGCCAGGTGAAGCCGGTCGGTTGGGGGCGGCTTGCCCGATGGTCCTGTTGTTGGAGGTTCCCGTTCGCCTGAAGCGAAGGGAACCTCCTTCTGCATTTCGGGAGTGTCCACTCCCTGCCTGTCCCGGCTCATGAAGGGGCCGGCGCCCTTATATGGATAGGGCGAAGCGTTGGCAGGGGGTGAAGCGCACGTGCTGGCCGTGGTGATGCCGGCCCGCAACGAGGCGGCTCGAATTGGTACAGTACTGCGTCAGGTGCTTCGTTTGCCGGTGGGCGCCGTAATTCCGGTGCTCAATGGCTGCCAGGATATGACCGCAGAGGTGGTCCGCCGGATCGGGGACAAGCGAGTGCATCCCATCCAGTTCCGTGAAGCCCTGGGGTACGACGTCCCCCGAATCGCCGGAGTTCAGAAGGCTTTGGAGCTGGGCGCCCGGGCCGTCCTCTTTGTGGATGCAGACCTCACAGGCCCCATCCTGGGCGGCCTCATGGCGCTGGCCGATAAGGTGCGCAGGGGAGAACTGGACCTGGCCCTCTCTGATTGCTATGCCGAGACGCGAGTTCCCCGGGGGCCCTCTACCGCTGCCACAGTCTACCGGCAGCGGATGGCCCTGAATCAGGCCCTTGGGCGGGAGGATCTGGGCCCAGCAATTCCGTCACACGGGCCCTCAGCAGTCTCTCGCCGGCTTTTGGAGCAGGTTCCTTTGTCCTCGGTAGGGGTGCCGCCGCTGATGCAGGCCTATGCCTGCCTGGCCGGCCTCCGGGTGGGTATAGCCGCTGCGCTGCCCCACCGCAGCCTGGGCTCGGCCCAGCGGGAGCGGGCCCACAAGCGGCGCATCGCGGAAACGATCATCGGCGACTGCCTGGAGGGGACCTGCCTTGCTGAAGGACTGCCCATGGACCGGCAGGGGCACGACGGCTACCACGGGGAGCGCCGCTTCGATCTGGTGGGGCTGGAGCCGCCATGAAGGGCCGGCCTGGAGCCGGCTCGGTTGCCGCCCCGGCCCCGGTCCGTTTCGCTGGAGTGCTGTGCCCCGTCCAAAGGGTAGACTGGTGATGCGGCAGCGCAGGAATCTCATCTGTGGAGGCGGCTCTGATGGATAACCTGGACGTGGCTCAGGCCTTGCTGGAGATTGCAGACCTGCTGGAGTTCCGGGGGGACGAGCCCTTTAAGGTGCGGGCCTACCGGAAGGCTGCCCAGGCCCTGGAAATGCTGCCCGAGCCTGTGTCAGCAGTGGCGGAGCGGGGCGACCTTACCAAGGTGCCCGGCATCGGCAAGGCCATCGCTGCCAAGGTGGGAGAACTCCTGGCTACCGGCCGGATTGCATATTTGGAGGAACTCCGCCGGGCAATTCCCCCCGGCGTTCTGGAGCTGACCGCCGTCCGGGGCCTGGGCGCCCGGACGGCCTACCTGCTTTACACCCGCCTGGGCATCGACAGCCTGGACCGGCTGGAACTGGCTGCCCGAAAGGGAGAACTGCGGGCCCTCCCGGGGATGGGCCCCCGGAAGGAGGCCGCCATCCTGGAGGGCCTGGAAAAGCTCCGCACCCTGCGGCGTGAGATTCCCCTGGGCTCGGTGAAGCCGGTGGCGGATGGCCTTACGGAGATACTGCGGCGGCATCCGGCGGTGCAGGCGGCTGAGGCCGCAGGGGAGGTCCGGCGCCGGGCAGATGTGGTGACGGGCCTGGAGTTAGTGGTGTCCACGTTCGATCCTGACGGAGTGGCTGAGTACCTGAAGGGTATGGACATCGGCGCCCGTGAGGAACCGGATGGCGGCGGGGCAGCTGGCAGTGCTGCGGCAGGCGCCGCCGCTGACAGCCGGCGGGTGGTCCTGACCACGGCCCTGGGGCTGAAGATCAGCATCCATTTTGTGCAGCCTGACAACTTCGCCCTGACGCTGCTGCAGCTTACGGGCTCGCCGGCGCATCTTAATGCGCTGGGCGCGCTGACCCCCGCACCCACAGAGGAGGCGATCTACGCCCATCTGGGTCTGCCCTTCATTCCGCCGGAACTCCGGGAAGGGCGGGGGGAGGTGGAGGCCGCCCGGGCCGGCCGCCTGCCGCACCTCGTCGAGATCGGCGGCATAAAAGGAGACCTCCACACCCACACCCGGGCCTCCGACGGCACCGCCACCGCCCTGGAGATGGCGCAGGCCGCCCGGCGCCTGGGCTACCAGTACCTCGCCATCTGCGATCATTCCCAGTCCCTGGCCGTGGCTGGGGGCCTTACCCCCGAACGGCTCCGGATGCAGCGGGCGGAGATCCGCCGCCTGAACCAGGACCTGGGCGACTTCCGCCTGCTCCACGGCACAGAGGTGGACATCCTCAAGGATGGATCCCTTGACTTTCCGGATGACGTACTAGCCGAACTGGACGTAGTGGTGGCCTCCATCCACAGCCACATGGGCCTGGATGAAGCCGCCCAGACGGAGCGGCTGCTCCGGGCCATCTACAACCCCCACGTCGACATCATCGGCCATCCCACGGGCCGGGTGCTGGGCCGGCGGGCGCCGTACCCGGTCGACTTTGACCGGATCCTGGCTGCCTGCCGGGAGACCGGCACCGCACTGGAGATCAACGCCAGCCCCGCCCGTCTGGACCTGAACGACGAGTTGGCCAGAATGGCCATCGAGGCCGGGGTCAAGCTGGTGATCAATACAGATGCCCACGCCATTCCGGAACTGGAGCTGATGCACTACGGCGTGGGGCAGGCCCGCCGGGCCTGGGCGGAGGCCGGTAACGTGGTAAATACGATGGACCTGGAAGACCTCCTGGCCTGGCTGGCCCGGCCCAAGGGAAGGGATTAGCCAGGACCATTCCCTCATCGCAGCGAATTATTCTGGAGGCTGATGGCTTGAGGCTATTTCTGCTCTTCATCGACGGGCTGGGCCTGGGGGCGCCTGATTCGGCGGTCAACCCCCTGATGACGGCCCGTATGCCCGCCTTTCGTTCCCTTTTAGGCGGACGGCCTCTTACCCGGGACGCCGTTCCCTACACCGGTCCGGACGTGGCCGCTGTCGTCACCGACCCCCGCCTGGGGGTCCCCGGGCTGCCCCAGAGCGCCACGGGCCAGACCGCAATCTTCACAGGCGTCAACGCCGCCGCGGCCATCGGCCGGCATCTGAACGGCTATCCCACTCCCAGCCTGAAAAGGATCCTGACGGAGCACTCGATATTCCGCAGGGTGGTGGAAGCGGGCCGCACCGCCACCTTCCTGAACGCCTTCAACCCGGATTTCTTCACCTGGGTGGCCGCAGGTCAGCCCGAAAGCCGCGACCGGCGCCGCCGCCCCTCGGCCTCCACCGTGGCGGCGCTGGCCGCCGGTATGCAGGTCTTCCGCAATTTCGATCAGCTGCGGGCTGGGCAGGCGGTGGGCTTTGACATCGACCACGCCGTCCTCCGGTCGATGGGGCATGACCTGCCGCCGGTGGATCCCGCCGAGGCAGGACGCCGTGCGGCCCGGGTGGCCGCTGAGTACGACTTTTCACTGTATGAGCATTTCTTGACCGACAAGGCGGGCCACAGCCAGTCCAGGGAGGAGGCGGAGGCGGTTCTGGAACGGCTGGACGCCTTTTTGGGAGGCGTGCTGGAGGCGCTGCCGGCGGACATGCTGCTCATGATCACCAGCGACCACGGCAACGTGGAGGACCTGTCAGTTCGGACCCACACCCTGAACGACGTGGCTACTATTGCAAAAGGCCCCGGTGCAGCGGCGGTGGCCGGCCGCATCCGGAGCCTTACGGACGTGGCGCCTGCGATTCTGGCTGTTCTCGGGGTGGATTGAGTCCCCTGGCCTGCCAGGCAGTTCCGTCCCAGAAGACTTCGAACCACCCTTCGCCCACCACCATGGCCATGTGGACCCGGTACCGGCGAGTTCCCACGGGCGTCACATCCAGGATTTCCCTGGGCATGTCCTGCCGGGGGACGCCGCTCCGCTTCAGCATCTGGTAAACGGCGTCGAACAGCTGCTGGCGCAGTCCTTCGTCGATCTGCTGGACCGGGACCGCTAACTGGAGATCCTGGAGCCAGTACGCTGTGGGGGCCGGTTGGGCGCTGGGCGCCCACTGGGCCAGCATCGCCCCCGCAGGGCTCCACAGGATTCCCGCAGCCACCGCGCTCACCACCGCCGCCTGCTGCCATCGTTGCAAGAAGCGATCCTCCCTTCCCGGGGGTTCGGAAACGTCTAGAGAGAGCATGCGGAACCTTTCTGGCCTTCATACGTCTCTACACGAGGTGGGAACCTAACTCCCAGGGGTTGGGAAAGGAGAAGACATGGACGAACGGACACTTCGAACGCTGGAGTTCGCCAAGATAAAGGAAATGCTCACGGACCGGGCCGCCACCGTGCTGGGCCGGGAGCTCTGCGCGGCCCTGGAGCCCTCCACCGACTTCCTGGAGGTGCAGCACCGGCAGGCGGAGACCACCCAGGCCTGCCGCCTCCTCACGGGCGGCCGGTCGATCCCCCTGGGCGGCATCCACGACCTCAGGGCAGCACTGAAGCGGGCCGTTCGGGGCGGCATGCTGGAACCGGGTGAGCTGCTGGACGTAGCCGATACGGTTTCCAGCGGCCGCCGGCTGAAGCGATTCCTGCAGGAGAATCACGAAGACGCCCCCATCCTGGCGGCCACCGCCAACATGATTGGCTCCTTCCAGAACCTTGAGGCGGAGATCCGGCGGGCCATCACCGAGGATGGCGAGGTGGCAGACGAGGCCAGCCCGGCCCTGGCGCAGATCCGCCGCGCCCAGCGGACCATCCAGAACCGCATCCGCGACCGGATGGAGTCCTACCTGAGGGGCCCCGGAGCCAAGTATCTGCAGGAGCCGATCATCACCATCCGGGATGACCGGTACGTTATCCCCGTCAAGATCGAGTACCGGGCCCAGGTTCCCGGCATCGTCCACGACCAGTCCGGCAGCGGCTCCACCCTGTTCATCGAGCCGATGGCGGTGGTGGAGATGAACAACGAGCTGAAGGAGCTGACCCTGAAGGAGCGGGACGAGGTGGCCCGGATCCTTACCCGCCTCTCCGCCCTGGTGGGCCAGGAGGCCGGGGCGCTGGCCGACTCCCTCAAGGCTTTTGCCCAGATCGACTTTGCCGCGGCCAAGGCAAAGCTCTCCCTGGACCTGAACTGCGTGGAGCCGGAACTGGTCCGCCAGCCGATGCTGGAGATCCGCAAAGGGCGCCATCCGCTGCTGAAGGGCAAGGTGGTGCCGGTGGACGTCCACCTCGGCATCGACTTCGACACCCTGGTAATCACCGGCCCCAACACCGGCGGCAAGACCGTCACCCTGAAGACCATGGGCCTCTTTGTGCTGATGGCTCAGGCCGGGCTCCATCTGCCGGCCACGTTCGGCACCCGGATGGGCATCTTTGACCAGGTTTTCGTCGATGTGGGCGATGAGCAGTCCATCGAGCAGAGCCTGTCTACTTTCTCGAGTCACATGACCAACATCGTCCGCATCCTCGACAGCATCGAGGGCAGGGCGCTGGTTTTGGTGGACGAACTGGGCGCCGGCACTGACCCAACCGAGGGTGCCGCCCTGGCCATGTCGATTCTTGAGCACCTCCACGCCCGGGGCGCCCTCACCGTGGCCACCACCCACTACAGCGAGCTGAAGAGCTTCGCCTACAGCCGCCCCCGGGTGGAGAACGCTTCGGTGGAGTTTGACGTGCAGACCCTGCAGCCCACCTACCGGCTGCTGATCGGGGTGCCGGGCTCCTCCAACGCCTTCGAAATCTCCCGCCGCCTGGGCCTCTCCCCGCTGATCGTCGACCGGGCCCGGCAGTTCATCTCGAAAGAGCAGGAGAAGGTGGAGGACCTGATCGCTGGCATCAACGCCGCCCGGGCAGAGGTGGAGAAGGAGAGGATGGAAGCGGCCCGCCTGCGGGCAGAGGCCCAGCAGCTGCGGGCGGAATACGAGCGCCGCTATGGCGATGCCCGGCAGAAGGCGGAGGATGCCGTGGCCAAGGCGAAGGCCCAGGCCGCGCAGATCCTCGCCCAGGCCCGCCGTGAGGCCGATGCGGTGATCGAAGAGCTGAAGGCAGCCGTCAAGCAGCAGCGGGAGGCAGAGCGGAACCAGGCCATTCAGTCTGCCCGAAAGCGGCTCAGCGCCGCCCGGAAGGCGGTGGAGGGCGACGACGAGCGGCCTCGGCGCCATGGCGAGCCGCCCCGGGGCCTGAAGCCCGGCGATGCGGTGACGCTGATCTCGTTGGGGCAGACGGGATATGTGCTTTCCGAGCCCGATGAGGCCGGCAACGTTTTGGTCCAGGTGGGCATTTTGAAGGTGACCGTCAACCTGACTGACCTGGCCCGGGCGGAGGAGCCGCCGGCGGAGAAGGTGAAGCAGAGCGCTCCGGCTGGCGGCAGCCGCCAGCATGGCCGCCAGTTGGCCATGGCCAAGGCCAGGGAGATCATGACGGAGGTGGACCTCAGGGGCCTTACTGTGGATGAGGCGCTGGAGAAGGTCGAAAAGTATCTGGACGATGCCGTGCTGGCCGGCGCTCCGCAGATCCGAATTATCCACGGGAAGGGCACCGGCGCACTCCGGAAGGCCATCACGGAGCGCCTCAAGACCCATCCCGCCGTCGCTTCGTTCCGACTGGGGATGATGGGCGAAGGTGGCGATGGTGTCACAATCGCCAAACTAGCAGATTAGATTCGGAAGGTATTTGAAGTTCTGTGCAGAATTAGGCCCCTGAGAAGTCTGCTCGGGGGGTCTGACCATTGCCGCAAGCACCGGTTCTTGTGGTGGATGATGATTCGAAAACCCTCGCGCTGATCACGCTTTACCTTCAGCGAGAGGGTTTTCGGACGGTTACCGCATCGGACGGCCAGCGGGCGCTGGAGCGGGCGCAGCAGGACGGCCCCTGCCTGGTGGTACTCGATTGGATGCTGCCGGGGATCTCGGGTCTCGAGGTCTGCCGGCTCCTCAGGGAGCGGACGGATGTCCCCGTGCTGATGCTCTCCGCCCGAGGAGAGGAGGAAGACCGGCTGGCCGGGCTCCGCATGGGGGCTGATGACTTTGTGGTAAAGCCCTTCAGCCCCCGGGAGCTGGTGGCGCGGGTGCAGGCGATCCTCCGCCGCACCGGGGTGCTGCGTGAGCGGCGGCCCAAGCTGAGCCTCCACGGGGTGGAGATGGACCTCGATCATCACAAGGTGTGGGTGGACGGCCGGGAAGTCCGCCTCACTGCCTTTGAGTTCAAGCTGCTGATGGCGCTGATGACCTACCCGGGCAGGGTCCTGACTCGAGAGCAGCTGCTGGCCCATGTTTACGACCAGGCGCAGCTCTACGTGGTGGACCGGACGGTGGACGTTCACATCGGCAAGCTGCGCCAGAAGATCGAAGCAGATCCGGCCAACCCTACCCGCATTCTGACCATTCGTGGCGTTGGTTATAAATTTCGTGAGGCAGATCGTGAGGAGTGGGTCGGATGAGGACCCAGCTGAAGTGGGCAGATCTGGTCCACGAGATCCGTACGCCGCTGACCAACATTCGGGGTTATCTGGAAGCGATGCTGCACGGGGTGATCCCCCCCGATTCGGCATCGCTCAGTGCTGTTTATGAGGAGGTTGAGCGTCTGGAGCGGCTGGTGAGCCTGCTGAATGAGGCCCGGCAGGGGGCGGGGAACTCAACTCCGCTCCCAGACCCGGACTGCAGCGCAGCCGCGGATGCCGGCCCAAGTTTGGCCACCATACCACGTGTCGCAGCGGCCTCCACAGCAGAGCTCCCTCCAGTCACTCCAGTGCGGGGGCCTGTCAATCCCGACCGGGTCGCAGACCGACTGGTGCGCCTTTGCGAGCCGGCGGCGCACACCCGCGGCCTCCGCCTGGAGACCGACCTGCAGGGGGGACCGGCCATGGTGGCCGTCAGCGCCGACGTTCTGGCCCAGGTGATGGGCAACTTACTGCAGAACGCCCTGCGCTACACAGAGGATGGCGGCTGCGTCCGCATCGAAAGCAAAGCGGCAGGTGAGCACTATCGCTTCGCCTGCCGCAATACTGGATCGTACATTTCGCCGGACGAACTGCCACTGATCTTCCAACGGGGCTTCCGGGGCGAGGCCGCACGGCGCACCTGCCCGGGAACGGGGGTGGGGCTTGCCGTCGTGCGGGAGCTTGTGGAGGCCCACGGCGGGTGGGTCGGAGCCGGCAGCACCGGCGGCTGGACGGAGATCTGGTTCGTGCTGCCGCTGGCTGCGGGCAGGCACTGACTGCGACCTCTACTGTGCAAACTCGCTGGGGAGGTCGAAGAACCGCTCCGCCGCCCGGCGCACCGCATCCACCTTCTCTGCCGGGCAGAAGATGTAGAGGCGCCACAGCGATTCGTACTGGCGGGCCATGGCCTGCACCTCGCCGGCGTTGGTGTCAAGCTCGCAGAGGGGCCCCGTCCCTGCCCGAGCCCGGACGGGTACCCGCACCTCCTTGAAGAAGGAGGCCTTGGGACAATACAGGATCACCTGGCCCGGCCGCAGCCGGGCCTTTTTTGCAATGCTGTTTTCGACTTCCTCCCGGGCCTCTGACTGCCCGGCATACTTTTCGATAAAAGCCTGCTGCTGCTCCCTGAGCGAGACCGCCGAGAGGACGTAAGCCCGCTTGTATAGCCGCCGGCTCAAGATGCCCTCGATCAGCTCGGCCACCACCCCGGGGCCGGGGAGGCGGGCCAGCAGGTCCAGGAAGGTCTGATCTCCCAGGTCGTAGAGGGCCTCTTCCCGGAGGGCATTCTTGGCCTGCAGCTCCAGGGCCTTGGAGATCATCGCCCCGGAGGCGATCTTGGCATGGTGGAGGTAGATCCGCTCCGTCAGGGTATACCGCATCCGCAGCAGGTGGAGGATCTCCGTCCGGGCGTCCGGCCGGTCGATGCCGTGCTTCACCATGTTCATCAGCAGGTGTCCCTGGTCCAGGATGAAGTAGGAGAAGACCCGGTCGTCGTAGGCCTGCCGGAGGCCGGAGAAGTAGGAGTCGCGGCGCAGGTAATCGAGCAGGTCGGCGTCCACTGTGCTGGACACCACCTGCCCCATCCAGGGGGCCGGGGGCCGTCCCGTTAGGATGCCCCGCACCGGCTCCAGGATGCCCATGGCGGAAAGGGTCCGGCCCAGCTCCGAGTTCGGCCCCAGGAAGTAGTCCAGCCGGGGGCCGGCGTCGTGCCGGGGGAAGATCTGCCGTTCGTCCTCAAAGGTGTGGCCATACGGGATGTGGGTGACGTCGTGCACCAGGGCCGCCGCCCGCACCAGGGCTGCGTCCGCAGGATCGATGCGAAAGCCCGCCAGGCGGAGGCTCTCCAGGATCCGGTGGGCTGCAGCCAGGGTCCCGAGGCTGTGATCGAAGCGGGTATGGACGCAGCCGGGGAAGACCAGGTGGGCCGTCCCCAGCTGCTTGATGTTCCGCAGCCGCTGCATCTCTCGGGTGTCCAGAATCCGGGTCTCGTCCTCGGTCAGGTAGATATCCCCCTGTACTGGATCGCGCACCAGCATGGAATCACCTCAGTTCACCCTGCGGACGCTGCTGTCAGTCGTCGCCGTCTTCTGGAAGGACCGGTGGCGGGATCAGGCCGCTTTCGATGGGTCGGATGGGTTCGTCGCCTGGGGGCTCATCGCCGGATCCTCCGGGACCCTCTCCATCACCAGTTCCACCGGACCCCTGGCCGCCAGATCCGCCGGGCTCCTGGCCGGTTCCGCCTTCCGGGCCGCTTGCAGTCCCACCGGTTCCGGGACCACCGTCCGACCCACCAGGCCCTTCGCCGCCGCTCTCGCCGGATCCACCAGGCCACTGGCCGCCGGTCTCACCGGGCCACGGGCCAGCGCCCGTTTCACCAGGCCACTGGCTTCCGCCGGTCCCGCCGGGCCACTCACCCCAGCCGGGTCCCTGGTCGCCGCTCGATCCGCCGGTTCCGTCCGGCCCCGCTGCTCCACCGCCGACGTCCCGGCACGATACCGTCGGCAGTTCCAGGACCCAGTCCTGCGGCCAGTAGGCAGTATTGTTGGGCGCTTTGGGATGCTTGGCGTAGGTGTTGGGCCGCCGGATAAAGTGGCGCACCTCCGGGTTGCCCGGGCAGCCCGGCTCCCACAGGACGTACCGGTCCCCGGACTTGACCACAGTGGCCGTGGTCCAGACGTTATCCTGCTTCGGCTCGGTGCCTTTCCGGAAGAGCTCCCAAGTGAGATCATCCGCAGGGCAGTTGGGACTGGGACGCATGCCTGACGTCTTGCAGATCTGCACTGACACCACACCAGAGGGCCGCGGCCAGTCCGCAGGCGGTTCTGTAACCAGTTCGTTCATGATGGCCGTCCAGATTCGCACAGGCGGCCCGGCACCCGTCCACTGGCCAGGCAGGGCCTTGCGCTCTGTAAGGTTGTCGTAGCCCGTCCAGATGCCGGTCACCAGGGTCGGCGTAAAGCCGACGAACCATGCGTCATGCCAGTCTTCAGTGGTGCCGGTCTTGCCGCCCGCCGGCCAGCCGTGGAATCCGCCGGTCCCGCTGGCCGCCGTGCCGCGCCGGATGACTCCCTTCAGAATGTCGATCATCAGGTAGGCGGATTCGGGGGCTGCCACCCGGTGCGTCTCGGGATGCGCTTCAAAGATCACCCGGCCGTCGGCGTCTTCGATGCGGGTGATCACCACCGGGTCCACCTTCACGCCCATGTTGGCCACGGCGCCGTAGGCGGCAGTCAGGTCCAGCACGGTGACGCCCCTGGTCAGCCCGCCCAGGGCGAGGGCGAGTCCGGCGTCATTCGGGCTGGGGTGGGTCTCATCGATGATGCTGGTGAGGCCGAAGGCATGGGCGTAGTCGATGGCCTTTTCGGGGGTGACGGCGTTCAGCGCCCGCACTGCCATGGTGTTGAGCGACTGCTCGACGCCGTACCGCATGGGCTTCAGCCCGAGGTAGGGCGCCCTTTGGTAGTTGACCGGCCACTGGTTGCTGCCATCGCGGGTGACGGTGATGGGCGAATCGTCAATCACCGTGCCCGGGCCCCACCCCAGGTAATCGATAGCCGGGAGATAAGCCACGATGGGCTTGATGGCCGACCCCGGCTGCCGGTAGGCCTGCGTCGCCCGGTTGTAGGAGAGCATCGCCTCGTGACGGAGCCCGCCCACCAGGGCCTTTACTTCGCCGGTGGTGGGGTCCATCACTACCACAGCGCCCTGCGGGACTTCAGCATTCCGCCCGCCGTACTGCACAGCGGCTTCGGGCAGCATCTGTTCCAGTTTCTCCTGCGCCACCTGCTGGGCGTGCCGGTCCATGGCTGTGTAGATCTTCAGGCCGTCGTTGTACAGGGACTTGAACCCCAGCGGCTCCATCCCGTAGCGGCGGGCCACTTCCGGGTCTGTCAGGATGGTGATTACGTAGTCTACATACCAGTCTCCCGTGAAGGTGACGGTTGTGGGCGTGATGTCGGACGGATTCAGGACCACCTCTTCCGCCTTCAGCTGCTCGGCCTGCTCCTCGCTGATGAAGCCGTACTCCGCCATCAGGTCCAGCACGATGGCACGGCGGAACAAGGCGCCCTCGTAGTTGGTGATGGGGTTGTAGTAAGACGGCGCTTTCAGCATGCCTGCCAGCATGGCTCCTTCAGAGAGGGTCAGTTCACTGGCGTTCTTCGAAAAGTAGGTCTGGGCTGCCGCCTCCAGGCCGTAGGCCTGCCCGCCGAAGGGGACCTGGTTGAGGTACAGGAGGAGGATTTCGTCCTTGTCGTAGATCTTCTCCAACTCCAGGGCGATCATGATCTCCTGCAGCTTCCGCATCACGGTCTGCTCGGGCGACAAGAACGCGTTGCGTGCCAGCTGCATGGTGATGGTGGAGCCGCCCTCGAGTTGACTCCCTTCCACTCCCAGGAAGTACTGCAAGCTATGTAAGGTTGCCCCCGCCAGCCGGATCGGATCGACCCCGTGATGGCTGTAGAAGCGCCGGTCTTCTACTGCCACGAAGGCCAGGCGCACCTCTTTGGGGATCTGGTTGATGTCCTTGATGGTGGTGCGGTTCTCCTCTGCCACCAGTCGGTAGATGATCTCCCCTTGGTTGTCGAGGATGACAGACGACTGGCTGGGACGGATCTCCCCAAAGGTGGGGAGCGTTGCCGCAGCCCGGTAGACCAGGGCGAAGGCCATGACCCCTGCGCCCAGCACCATGCCCATGAGCAAATACAGGAGGTACTTCAGCCACCGGCGGCCCTTTCTCTTTCTCTTGCCCCGCAAGCCAAACACCTCCACAAAACAGCTACCCAGTTCGACTGGAAAGACTCGGAATCCTTTTCGTTGCTTCCCGCTTGTCCCTGTGCTATAATCCGCCTGAAAAGCGATGATGGAGAAGAGTACGCCTTCGGTCCACCTTCAGCGAGGGGCCGGCCGGTGCAAGGTCCTGGGGATGGGGGCGGAAGTACACTCCGGAGCCGCTCCTCGAGTCGTCAGCGGTGCGGGTGGGCGAAGTAAAGGCCCGCTATATCCCGTTAGATGGATAGACCGAGCCGGAGGTTCCCCGTTATCGGAACCAAGTGAGGGGGCTCCCTTCCCGGGGGTCAACCAGGGTGGTACCGCGGTGTGCAGCGGGTCTGTGCGCCGTCCCTGGAAAGCAGAACCGGGGTGGGGGCGTTTTCTTATGTGCAGAATCCCCGCCCAGATGAGGGAGGTAAGGTATACATATGGGCTTTCTACCGGTCGACGAGCAGCTGCAGATCCTGATGCGGGGCGTCGTGGACATCGTCAGCGAAGAGGAGCTGCGCCAGAAGCTGGAACGGTCTCGGGCCACCGGCCGGCCTCTGCGAGTGAAGCTGGGCATCGACCCCACCGGCAAGGACCTGACCCTGGGCCACACAGTACCCCTCCGGAAGATGAAGCAGTTCATGGAGCTCGGGCACCAGGCCGTGCTGATCATCGGCGACTACACCGCCACCATTGGCGACCCCACCGGGCGGAATGAGGCCCGGCCGCAGCTGACGCACGAGCAGACCCGGGCCAACGCTGCCCGCTATCTGGAGCAGGCCGCTCGGGTGCTGGACGTCACCAAGCTGGAGATTCGGTACAACAGCGAGTGGCTGGCCCCCATGACCTTCGCCGACGTGACCCGCCTGGCCGCCAAGTCTACCGTGGCCCACATGCTGGAGCGGGAGGATTTCCGGAAGCGCTACGAAGAAGGGCGCCCCATCTATATTCACGAGTTCTTCTATCCGCTCATGCAGGGGACCGACTCGGTGGCCATTCAGGCCGATGTGGAATTGGGCGGTACGGATCAGAAGTTCAATCTTTTGACGGGCCGCGATCTGCAGAGGGATGCCGGTCAGGAGCCCCAAGTCTGCATGATGACGCCCATCGTGGAGGGCCTCGACGGTGTCGAGAAGATGTCCAAGTCGCTGGGCAACTACATCGGGCTGGACCACGACCCGCTTGAGATGTTTGGCCGCACCATGTCGATTCCGGACACCCTTATCGTCAAGTACTTCACCTACTTCACCGACGTGCCCGAGGCGGAGATTCAGCGCTACCAGGCGGCCATGGAGCAGGGGGAGAACCCCATGGAGGTGAAGAAGCGCCTGGGCCGGGCGATTATCACCACCTACGGCTACAGCGAGGAGGAGGCCCGCCAGGCCGAGGAGCGCTGGGTGGCCCAGTTCTCCCGGGGCGAACTGCCGGACGACATCCCCGAGGTAGCCGTGCCCGCCTCCGAACTGCCCATCCAGGCAGCCCGCCTCCTGGTGATTACGAACCTGGCCCCATCCATGGGCGAGGCTCGCCGGCTGATCCAGCAGGGCGGCTTTACCGTAGACGGTGAGAAGGTGACCGACCCCCGGGCCGAGCTCACCGTCCGGACAGGCCAAGTCCTCAGGGCTGGCAAGCGCAAGTACGGCCGCGTGGTGATCTCGTAGGGGAGGCTGTCGCCTGCGGTGTTCGGGAGTAGGCGAACATTAGGTGCTTAGCATCATTACTCAGAGCAGCGCACGTTCGCTTCAGTGACCTACAGCTCATCACCGATAACATCAATCGCCCTGTGCAGCGGAAGCACAGGGCGATTTTCATGTGCGATCGAAACCGCAGCCTCCAGCTGTCGGTTTTCCTGTGCCCTCCACCCGGCCCGGGGGTGTTCCCGCACATGCCCGAGTGTTCACAGGAACTGTTGCCGCTGGCCCGGCGGGAGGGGGTGCGACTGCGCATACCCAAGTGTTCACAGGAACTGTTGTTGCTGGCCCGGTGGGAGGGGGGGCGACTGCGCATGCCCGAATGTTCACAGG
>ENA-OWPA01000973-OWPA01000973.1-bioreactor-metagenome-genome-assembly--contig:-NODE-973-length-24738-cov-6.720287_pt1 | contig 24738 bp, 20 predicted proteins | sample MGYA00238139_ERZ651803 | MGnify/ENA primary metagenome ERZ651803 (study PRJEB26909, sample SAMN07631231) | bioreactor metagenome | isolation source: Switchgrass digestor | place: USA: Dartmouth... | reverse complement strand
ACAAGTGCTTTTATTTTTTGCAAAAAAGGATAAATTGGGATGCATTTTATTTACACCCCAACATTTATTATAGAACCATTTAAAATAAGAGATTATATCCCAAAGTTAAATATTTTTAATATTTAAAAGCAACATAGCTAATTGTTTGAATATTGCTATGTCTTTTATTTTATAGATGTTTTTTATCCAGCATTATGATGTATTAAAACTTTATTTATTTATAACTTTAATTATTTATAATCATATAGTTTAATGTTATAATAAAAAATTATTGTTACAGGAGGTGTCATATAGTGAATTATATTTCAAAGGTATTGGAAAGTGATTTGCTATTTGTTATAAAGCCATATGAGCTCACTAAGGAAGAACTTATAAATTTAATTAAAAGTCATCCTGAAATTAAATTTTTATCTTTAATGGGAATAGATTTATCAGGTAATGATACAGATGAAAAAATCCCAATAAAAAACTTCTTGGATAATGCTGATGAGTTTTTAAGCGGAGGAATTCAAACTGATGGGTCCAGTGTTGTGCTACCAGGCATTGCAACTCTAAATAATGCGAAGGTAGATATTGTGGCAGATTTAGAATCTAACTGGTTTGTAGATTATAATTTTGAATTTCTAGATAGCACTTTGGGAAAACCAGTTGGAACATTGAGAATACCATCATTTTTGTACCATAGCGGAAAGGCAGTTGACTCAAGGTCTATTCTTAAAAGAGCAGTTGATACATTCTGTAATAGATTAATGAAGTTAATTAAAGAAAATCCTAATCTCTTGGAAGGTACTGGTATAGAACCTGAGAAAATTGATGAAATCATTTTGACTTCTGCTACTGAACTGGAATTCTGGGTTAAGACTCCAAATGAAGATGCAGATGTAGAGGCATTATCAGCATCTCAAATTCTGCATGAACAATATTGGCAAAGAACTAGGGGGTCTGTAAGGACAGCCTTAGAACAATCTTTACTTTTAATTGAAAAATATGGACTTTCACCTGAAATGGGACATAAAGAAGTAGGAGGAGTTAAAGCAAAATTAGACATCAATGGAAACCTTACTCATATTATGGAACAGTTAGAAATAGATTGGAAATATTCTTCACCACTTCAAGCTGCTGATAATGAGCTACTTGTTAGGATAATCATAAAAGAAGTATTTAGAAAAAATGGTTTAGAAGTTACATTCCAAGCTAAGCCAATTGAAGGAGTAGCTGGAAGTGGGAAACACACTCATATCGGGGTTGCTGCGAAACTAAGAGATGGCTCTAAGGTTAACCTTTTCTCACCGGGCGATATGAAAAAAAGCTTCATGAGTAAAATTGGATATGGAGCACTTATGGGATTTCTTCATAACTATGAGGTTATTAATCCTTTCATATCTCCAACAATAGATTCATTAAACAGGCTTAAACCTGGCTTTGAAGCACCTGTTTGCATAGTTGCTTCTTTAGGCCATAATGTTGATATTCCTTCAAGGAATAGGACAGTATTAATTGGACTTATAAGGGATATATCTAACCCTCTTTCTACGAGATTTGAAGTTAGGTCACCAAATCCAATGACTAACTCATATTTAAGTATTTCTGCAATATATCAAGCAATGCTTGATGGCATTGAAGTGGTGGCTAGGACACAATTTTCGATTGATGATCTTCATAATAATTTGATAAAACAAAAAGGTGAGGAAAAGTTCTATTTAGATAAAAATAGAGAATATGTTAGCGAAAAGGACATATATGATGAGTATTCTTCTGAAGAAAGAAATGAACTTTTTGGGATTCATCCTTCGACAGTCTATGAAAACATGATGAATTTTATAAAATATCCAGAAAAGAAAAAGATACTTTTGAAAAATGATGTTATGACTGAAGCAATAATTGACAGTTTTGTTTCAGCTTCATTGACAAGGTGGATAACAGAGTTATTGAATAGATATATACCTGAATGTATTGAATATGTAAGAAGTTGCAAGCAAATTCATAATGTAGATGAAGCTACAGATATGGATATTTGCCACTGGAATAAGATAAATAAATTAAGGCGTTTTATAGTAAAGGATACTATGAATGAAAAATCTCTTATTAGCAGGATAAAATCAGCAGCAATGAATAAGAATTATGAAGAATTGTCAAACTTGGAATTGTTATTGAAAAAGACGCTGGAAGAATTAAAAGATGAATACAATGTATATAGAAAAAATCTTATAGATTTAGAATAAGATTATTATATGTGTTTATTGAAAATCTATTTGATAGAAATTATAAACAAAATTTATATTAAAAAAGTGGCTACTGAATAAACCAGTAGCCAAATCTATTATAAATCTTAATATTATCTATGAGTTAAGTTAAAATAAAGCATATACCAACTGGTATATGGTGGTGAAGGCTTAGAGTTTTTTAAATTAACCCTATAAAATAGTTTATTTATTATATTTATTAATTATTTGTTCAAGCCTATGCCTAATTTCTTTTACATCTTTTTCAGCTTGTTTTAATTCATCGTCTTTATTCTTTTCATCATATAATTGTTTTTCTAAATCCTTGATTGTTTTATTCTTATTATCTAGCAGGTTATCAATTGCATCTAGATAAGATTCGATTACTTCAACATCTTCACTTCCACTCCAGGTGGCACCTACAGCGAATCCTACTCCTCCGATAATTAGTACTGCTATTATAGATACTAAAAATGTTTTAAGTGTTTTTTTCATTTTAGTCCTCCTTTAATTATGTATATCACCACCTTATTAATAGTACATTTCTAATATATATTTGTAAATTATATTATTTTTCCACAATTTCCAATCAATGTTAAATACTGATTATATATTGCGTTTATTAGTTCAATTTATCTGTACTCTTGATATTTTTTGTAAAAATATCTTACACCAACTATGCAAATAATCAAGCCCAAAAGTGCTGGTTTTAGAATAGACATACCTGCTTTTCCACTAAAGGCAATGCTCCAAATGAATTTCAACAAAGCAGCTCCTATAATCACGCCAAGTAGCCATTTCCAGTTTCTTTTCCAAGCAGCTGTAAGAAGCATGAAGAAAAATAGAGGTACTGCTAAACTCATGATTATTTTAGGTGCTGTCCATGGACTTTGTAGATAATCCATTTCAAAGGACAAAAATTCTAATACTTTTGGGTCAACTGTATCTGGTACTGGGAACCAGAACATGCTGGTAAATAATGCAAAGATAGAAGCAAAAATGCCTGCAAAGCTTTTCTTAAATGCAAAAATAACCATTGGTATAATGAACAGTGGCCTTATATACCAGCTAAGAATATTATGATGCCTTTCAAAAGTCCAGTTAAAGAAATTGTCATTGGTAAGGAACAATATAAGAAATATAATAGTAGCTGCTGCAAATATCATTCCTATTATAAAATCAGTTCTTTTTTTCATTATAAGCCTCCTTTATTTTAATCATTTTTTATTCCATAAAAGATAATGTTTAATAACGAATCAATAAATTTGTTAACTTCAATTACATTGTCTTCATAACTCGTATTGCCAAATTTGTCTTGCATGTATTTATTGGCTGCGCTATATAGGGATTGAAGCAACAGGCTTAAAGCAAGAGAATCAACGCTGTTGTCTAATTCGCCTTTAATTTTTGCATTTTCTATCATCTGCATAAACAGTGATTCTGATAATTTTTCTCCTTCCTTTATAACTACTGATTTAACGGATATATCATCTTCTTTAGAAAATTGCTCACCTAATGCTGCATACTGGGGGTATTTTTTAGAAAATTCTATACCCTTAATGAAAAGTAAGCGGATTTGTTCTAGTAAAGTTAAATCATTAAATTCAGATACAATAGAGGAAAAGAATTTGATTTTTTCTTTGATGGCTAAGGTCATAATATAGACATAAAGGTCTAATTTATTTGTAAAGTATTGATAAAAGCTTCCTTTAGCAATATTAGCTTTTTTGCATATCTGATTTATACTAGATGTCTTATAGTTTGATTTAGAGAATTCCTCTATTGCAGCTAATATTATTAAGTTTCTTTTGTCATAAGGCAGATTAAAAAAAGTTTCTTTAGGCATATAATCATCCTCCATATTGATGTGACCATATGGTCATATTGTTATTTTTCATTATATGACTAAGTGGTCATATTGTCAAATAAAAATTAGTTATATAATGCAATCTATACTTTGGCAATATTTTGATTAATGTGTAAATGTTTTTCAGCTTTATAAATTATGGGTATTATAAATATAAAGTTCCTAGACAATTTGCTGTTTAGTAAATATATTGTCTTGAGATACTAATAATATTTAATTATAAATAAAGGGGGATTTTATATGGGTAAATTACAAGATAAGGTTGCAATTGTGACAGGTGCAACTTCTGGTATAGGCAGAGGAATACTTGAGGTTTTTGCAGAAGAAGGTGCAAAAGTAGTATTTTGTGGCAGGAGAGAAGAGTTAGGGAAATCTATTGAAGTTGATTTACGTGGTAAAGGATATGATGTAAAATTTGTCAAAGCAGATATGTTGAAAAATGAAAATGTAAAGAAGCTCTTTGATGAAACAATTGCAACTTATGGAAAGCTTGATATTTTAGTCAACAATGCTTGAATGTTAAAGATGTTGCCATTAGTTGATATGGATGTTGAAAAGGATTGGGATACTGTTATCAACCTCAACTTAAGAAGTTATTTTGTAGCAACCCAACATGCAGTTAAACTAATGGGACCTGGCAGTGCAATTATTAATATTGCTTCAATTGGCGGATTAGCTGGAGCTCCAAATCTAGCTTCATACGGTGTATCAAAGGCAGGAGTTATTTCATTAACAAAAACATGTGGTGTTGAACTAGCACCTAAGGGAATTAGGACAAATGCGATTCTTCCTGGTACAATATATTCCGAAATGATGCCACCTGAAAGTGAGTTTACGAAAGCAACACTATCATTGATTCCAATGGGTCGTGCTGGTGAACCTAGGGAAATTGGTAAAGTTGCTGCATTTCTTGCAAGTGATGAAGCATCATACATTTGTGGTACAACAATTGTAGTTGATGGAGGAATGACTGCATCATAATAGTTGAAATGTGATTTATATGTTTCCTGCCTTAGATGGAAATTGTTTATAAATATCAACATGACAGGACAAAAAAGGTACTGTTAAATATTAATATTTAGCAGTACCTTTTAAAATAGATAAAAATATAATAATTTTAAGTAAAACAACTTGAAAAATGTTATAATGGACTTGATATTTACAAATATTTTGAAATCATTTCATTATGAGTAGGTGAAAGTTATGGATGCAAATTTAATATACATAATTTATGGGAATAATCCAAAATCAATGATAAAAGAAATACTAAAAGAACTAAATTTAGAAAGTGAAATACCAAGTAAGAATTCTTTAATAGGTATTAAGCCAAATTTAGTAGTAGCAAAACCTTATACTTCTGGTGCTACTACTTGTCCTCAATTAGTTGAGGGATTAATAGAATACCTTAAATCTAATGGTTATAATAATATAGCTATAATGGAAGGTTCATGGGTAGGCGATAGGACTCAGTTAGCTTTTAAAGTATGTGGATTTGAGGAGATATCTAAAAAATATGATGTGCCACTGATAGATCTGCAAAAGGACAGCCATAGTGATTATAGAGTTGATGATATAGTCATATCAGTTTGTGACAGTATAATGAAAGTTGATTACTTAATCAATGTGCCAGTATTGAAGGGGCACTGTCAGACAAAGATAACCTGCGCGTTAAAGAATTTGAAAGGATGTATTCCAAATAAAGAAAAGAGGCATTTTCATACTATGGGATTACATAAGCCTATTGCTTATCTCAACAAGATTATAAAACAGGACTTAATAATAGTAGATGGAATAATGGGAGATTTAAACTTTGAAGAAGGTGGGAATCCTGTTCAGATGAATAGAGTATTAGCAGGAAAAGACCCTGTCTTAATTGATAGCTATGTTGCTCAATTATTAGGGTATGATATTGATGAAATTCCTTACATAAGGATTGCAGAAAAAATAGGGGTAGGGAAAACCCTTATATCAGATGAACAAATAAAGGAATTAAATAAGGATTCAACGCCAATGACTATTCCAAAGACTAAGTTAGTAGAAAAACTTACTAAAAATGTAGTTGAAAGTATGGCTTGCTCAGCTTGTTATGGTAGTTTAGTCCATGCATTGGACAGGTTAAATGAATTAGGATATCATTATAATGGAAAGATTTATATTGGGCAAGGTTTTAAAGGTAAGAATAAAAAGGGTATAGGAATAGGTAGTTGTACAAAGGACTTTGAAAAAAATTTACCAGGTTGTCCACCTAAAGCAAAGGATATAATAGAATTTTTAAAGGATAATATTAATTGCAACTTTTAGAAAGCATTTTTATTTATTAGATAATAATGATTAAAGCCATCTGATTGTATTTAGGAATACCTATTTCATTGGATTGTTATTCATGTGGAAGTTATAGACACTGAAGATATATTAAGTAAAAGAAATGCATTATAGAATTATCAGAGAGACATTATTTTGTAAAACAATACTGTATATTTTTTTGAGGAAATAAATGAACATAACAAAAGTAAGGAGTTAAAGTATAATGAAAAAATATTTTAATTTAAATGTAAAAATAAAGGCTTATACAAAATCTATATTTAGATATAAGGTTTTATTAATAGCAGTATTATTTAGCACAGTGGTATTCTTTGCAGGATGTCAAAGTAAAGAAGTAGATGTTAGTGGAAAACAAGGAACGGGAACAAATACAGTTAAAAATGCAAGTGAATCTGATACAGCCTATAATTCTATTACAGAAAGAGATTTTAATTTTTGTGATTTATCGAAGTATCAATTTGTATTTTCCAGTGGAGCTGGTGCTTGGCAGACTATGTTAAATATTAATGAAGATGGAACTTTCCAAGGATATTTTTCAGATTCTGATATGGGTGATATTGGAGATGATTATCCAAAGGGAACTGTTTATTTATCCGAATTTGAAGGTAAGTTTACAACTCCAGAAAAAGTAAACAGTTATACTTATTCCGTGGAAATTGAATATATCAAACTTGAAAAAGAAGTTGACACTGAAGAAATAATTGATGGAATAAAATATATCTATTCTGAACCCTATGGATTAAATGATGCTAAAGAAATTTATATTTACACCCCAGAAGCACCAATAAAGGAATTACCTGAAGGTTTTAGAAACTGGGTTGGCTACAGGAATTTAAGTAATGTAGAAGAAGAATATTTGCCATTTTATGGATTGTATAATGTAGATGCAGATTGTGGGTTTTCTAGTTATTTAATAGATGAAATAGAAAAGGATTAAAAAAATATCTGACATAGATGTAAATTTCAGAAGAGATGCTACTGAAAGGAAAAATAATCTGATAAAATCGGTTTAACGCAAATATTACTAATGAATAATGAATTCATTTAATAACCTTATATTGATGTCATGAAAATATAAGAGATATTTATTGAGATAATTAATTATTAAAAGGAGAGAAATAAATTTGCAATATAGACTAGGAACAAAAGATGATTTAAAAGAAATATGTTGTTTAATTAAAAAAGCAATTGAGCATATGGAACAACAAGGGATTCATCAATGGGATGAATTATATCCCTCAGAAGAAGTTTTTTTAGATGATATTGTTAATAATACTCTTTATATAGCCATTGAAGATGATAAAATAATAGGGATTTATGTTATTAACAAGGAGTGTGCTGAAGAATATTATAATTGTCAATGGGAAAATCCAGAAGAAACTGCATATATAATTCATAGATTTTGTATTTCACCGGATTATCAGAATAAGGGCATAGGTACAAAGGTGTTATTGCATATTGAAGAACAAATTAAGAATATGGGATATTTATCAATTAGACTAGATGTATTTTCTGAAAATCCATATGCTTTGAAATTATATGAGAAAAATGGTTATGAAAAACGTGGACATGCAGATTGGAGAAAAGGACGATTTTTCTTAATGGAAAAAACACTTTAAATAGCATTGGGTAAATTTTCTTATCCAATGCTATTTATCTAAATATAAGTCTTTTAGATAGTCAGTTTTTTAAATCTTAGTTTTTATTTTTTTCCTATGTTTCTTATAAAAATAACATCTAAATGCCATTTCCAGTTTAATTTCCACGCTGCTATAAGAAGAATGAAGAAAAATAGTGGTACAGCTAAACTAATAATTACCTTGTGAGTAGTCCATGGACTTCTAAGGTAATCCTTTCAAAAGCTAAAAATTTCACTACCCTTGGGTTAATTTTATTTGGAATTGGAAACTAAAAATACTAGTAAATAAAGAAAATATTGAAGCAAATATTCCAGTTAAACTTTTCTTAAATGCAAAGACAACTATTGGTATAATAACAAAGGCCTTATATACCAACTTATAATATTATGATGTCTTTCAAATCTTTTTTGCATTTTCTATCATATGAATAAATAACGATTCCGATAGATTTTCTCCTTCCTTTATAACTGCTGCTTTAACAGATTCATCGTTTTCTCTTAAAACTGCTCACCTAATGAAGCATATTGAGGATGTTTTTTTGGTAAATTCTATACTTTTAATAAAAAGCAAAAGAATTTGTTCTATTGAAGTTAAGTTATTAAATTCTGATATAACTGATGAGAAAAATTTGATTTTTCTTCAATGGCTAAAGTCATAATAAAGACATATATATCCAATTTATCTAAAAAATACTTATAGAAGTTTCCTTATTTTCAATTGCAGAAAATAGTGAAATGTAAATATGAGCATAGTGAAAAAACTTGAGGGCATGAAACCTGCTTTTGGAGTTTATGTAATTTTTAATGTGCAGATTTTTTTATTGGAATTCGTTATAAATTATAAAGTAATATAGGCACGGTTATTATATAGTGAAATAAGAAAATGGAGGGGTTGAAATGGAACTAGTCATTAAAGGCATAACAAAGCAGTTTAAGAATAAAACTGCAGTTGACAATGTTTCTTTGACCTTAAGAGAAGGTGTTTATGGACTGTTAGGTGCCAATGGTTCAGGGAAGACAACTTTGATGCGAATGATATGTGGGGTCTTAAAGCCAACAAGTGGGAATATAAAATTTAATGGCATTGATGTGAGTGAAGAAAAATACAGAGATTTATTAGGTTATTTGCCACAGGACTTTGGATATTATCCTGAATTTTCAGCTTATGATTTTCTACTTTACATGTCAAGCTTAAAGGGGATTAACAGAAAACGTGCAAAGGACAAATCAAAAGAACTGTTGGAATTGGTATCCCTTTCTGATGTAGCAGAAAAGAAAATCAAGACTTTTTCTGGAGGAATGAAACAGCGTTTAGGCATTGCCCAAGCTTTGTTGAACGATCCTAAAGTTTTGATTTTAGATGAACCTACAGCAGGTCTTGATCCAAATGAACGTATACGTTTCCGAAATTTGATTTCCAGATTAGGAAGAGACAGAATAGCATTATTGTCTACTCATATAGTTTCAGATGTTGAATATATTGCATCCACCATTTTTTTGATGAAAAATGGACAAATAATTCATAAAGGGCCACTTGATGAGATTATTCGTATAATAGAAGGAAAAGTTTTTGAATGTTTAGTTGATAGTAAAACAGCAGACTATTTAATGGCTAATTATCCCATTATAAATATCCGTGAAGAATCAAACAAAACTTTAATACGCATGGTAGCTGAAAATGCCCCATGTGAAAGTGCAGTTAAGGTACCTGCGACATTGGAAGATTTATATTTATATTACTTTAATAGGAGGGTAACAAGGGATGAGTAACTTCTTTGAATTAGTTAGATTTGAATATAAAAAAATTTTAAGAAAAAAATCAACATAATAACATTATTCCTTGGTATTATACTTACTATTGTTAGTGCAGTGGGAACTTTACTTGGAAATTATTATATAGATGGTAAGGTCTTTGAGAGTAATTATGAAGGTATGAAAAAAGACAGGGAATATAGTAGAAATCTGTCAGGAAGAGAAATAAACAGTGATCTTTTTTCAGAAACAATAGAAGCTTATTCAAAGATTCCATTCTTTGAGGGAAGATATACGGATACTGAGGAGTATCAGAAATATGCCCGTCAATATAGTGAAATTTACCATATTATCAGGAGAGTATATAATATTAATAATATGAGGGAAATATCTTCAATAAAAAAGGAAAGCTTGAATAACTTCTATACAATACGCCAAAACCTGGTAGAAAAAGCCATAGATAACACTTATATGACTGAGAAAGAAAAGGTAAGTTCTATAAATTTAAGCAGGAAAGTTAACATTCCATTTATTTATTCTTATACGGGAGGATATAACAGATTTTTTGCAACAATGTATCCAGTGGCCTTTTTAATATGCTTTATCTGTACCATATGTATTTCTCCCTTATTTGCAGGTGAATATTCTGAGAGAATGGATAGCCTTATTTTTTCATCTAAATATGGGAAAAGCAAAATGATATGGGCTAAAATATTTACTGGGATATCATTTACTGTTTTAATATGTATTGTGTTTACGATTGTTTCCTATCTTACAGTGATGATTTTTTTTGGGTGGGATGGTATTGATTCTCCAATACAACTTTTATTTCCATTATCAATAGTTCCATTTACAATGGGACAAATTGCCTTATTATACTCTATTCTAATCTTATTTGGAAATTTATTATCATCTTCATTAACGATGGTTCTATCGGCAAAATTAAAATCTCCATTTATAGTTCTTGCAATTATGACAGCGATTACGATTATTCCTGGTTTTATAAATGCATCTGAAGATGTATTATGGATATATCATTTATATAATCTAATTCCTGCACGTATGTTTAATATAACTAATATTATAAGTATTTACTCCATTGATTTTCTTGGATTGACTTTACAGCCATATGTTTTCATTATTTCTTTTGCTATTATAGCAAGTATTACCTTAGTACCACTTGTGTATAGAACCTATAAAAAAGTTAATTGATATAAATATTATCTTGTAATTTTATAATATTGGAAGAATTATAAAATAATAAAACAGCATTGGTTGCTAATAAACCAATGCTGTTTTATTATACTACTTGAAAAATATAAAACTTAAGATAATCCGTTTCTGGCACATTCCAAAGGATTGGATGGTCTGGGGCTTGTTGGCGATATTCAATCTGTCTTAATGAAACATTAGCATCCTTAGCAGCACTTACAAGTACTTCTTTGAATAATTCGTCAGTCATAAAATGGCTGCAGCTACAGGTGGCAAGATATCCTCCGCGTGGAAGCAACTTCATAGCCTTTAAATTAATTTCTTTATATCCTCGTGCAGCAGATTTAACAGTATTGCGGGATTTTGTAAAAGCTGGTGGATCGAGGATAATAAAGTTATAGTCGTTGCATTTTTCTTCCACTAGTCTTGTTAGTAAATCAAATACGTCCTCACATATAAAATCCATTTTTCCATCCAATCCATTGCGTATAGCATTTTCTTTTGCCATTTCAATAGCTGATTGAGAAACATCTACGCAAGTTACATGTTCTGCTCCGCCCATTGCAGCATTTAGTCCAAAGGAGCCTGTATGTGTAAAGCAGTCCAATACTCTTTTTCCTTTTGCAATTTTAGCTACAGCAGCTCTGTTATATTTTTGATCTAGGAAAAATCCAGTTTTTTGTCCATTTTCAACATCCACAAGATATCTTATGCCATTTTCACATATTTCTATTATTGGGGACTCTGGCAGAGGTTTGTCATCAAAATGATACCAGCCTTTATATTCTTCTAGCCCTTCTTTTTTACGAAGATTAATATCATTTCGCTCAAATATTCCAGTTATTGATTCTCCCATTTCAGTTAGTACATCCAAAAGAGCACGGTAAATTGTATCCTTAATTAGTTCCATGCCTAAACAAGTTATTTGAACTGACAGGATGCTTTCATAGCGATCTACAGTAAGTCCAGGCATTTGGTCAGCTTCACCGTGAATTAGACGGCAACATTTAAAATCGTCTCCTGGCATAACAGTTTTTCTATAACGCACAGCATATTCTACTCTGCGATGCCAAAAACGTTCATCGAATATATCGTTGGCATTCCGTGAAATAAGCCTAACAGTAATTTTGCTGTTGCTATTGTAAAAACCTGTACCCATAAAGGAGTTTTTGGCAAAAACATCTACCAATTCACCGTTATTAGGTTCCCTATCTATGTTTATAATTTCTTCTCCATATATCCATGGATGGCCACTTTGAACGCTTCGTTTAGCTTTGGGAGATATATAGACTTTTGGGTATTGTCGTTGTTGTTTCATCTGTGTCTCCTTTCAAAATAGATTTTTACTGCGTTGATTATAGCATATTTATTTTTCATCATCAACGAACAATATCGGTATTTAAATTAAGATTAAAAACAAAAAATAATTGATTTATTGAAGTTTAGTTTATTAGTATTACTTAAAATAATTATTACCCCTTAATATGGTATGTATACAAAAATATTAGAGGAAGGCATTAAATCTTCCTCTAATATTTTTATTTATTCTTCTACATTCATTTCTGCCATATTCATAAGTTTCTGTGCTACATTTCTCAAATCCTCAAGCATTTTTGCCATTTCCTGATTTGCTTTTGCTTGTTCTTGTATTATAGTATTGCTTTGATCGACATTTTCAAGTACGACTTTGACAGATTGTTGGAAATTGCTAATTATATCGTTTATTTTTTTAGCGTTATTATTACTTTCATCTGCAAGTTTTTGTACCTCTTTAGCTACAACGGAAAAACCTCTACCATGTTCTCCACTTCTAGCTGCTTCTATAGAGGCATTTAATCCTAATAAGCGAGTTTGATTAGCAATTCTCTTTATTATATCTAATATTTGACTAGTATTTTCTATTTCTTTAAATACTCCATTTGAAATTTCAGCAGTTTGAAGGCTCGTAGCAGCTAATTCTTGTGAAGATGCTGATAATTCTTCAACATAAGCTGCAGCATGCTCTATGGCATCATATAGCTCAGTAGAACAGTCAAAAATTTCTTTTTTCTTTTTCATTTCTTTAATGCGTTCCTTTTCTTGTGCCTTTACTATTGTAAAAGCTTCTTCGATGGCTTGTTTTATTGATGTAGAGCCAGACTCTAACATCTCAACTTTCATGCCTAGTTTTATTCCATTATCATAAGCACTTTTCCCACCTACGATTCCTTCTATTCCGTAACTGTGTAAATTCTTTAATATTAAATTTGTTTTATCAACTTCACATGGTCGAAATAAAATTTCAGTATCGTCTATTTTAAAATCGTATTTTTCAGAACCTATGAGTTTTGGATCTGCAACAACTGCAATTTTTTTAATTCCATAATTTGCTAAATTGTGAATATGATTCAAAATCTCATGTATTGTTGGCTTTATCTCTACCACTGCTTTATCAGTAGACTTGGTTATTTCCTCTGCAGTTTTTCCACGGCTAATGAATACTTCAACATTAGGATATTTGTTTAATAAATCCTTTACATCTTTTTGGCTACCAACTTCTATATGAATATTTAAATTCATTTCTTTTGAAACTTGTTTTGCGATTTCAGCCATTGTAGTAGACAATGCTACAAAAAGTATTGATTCCATATTACCTACCTTCCTTGATTATTTTAGGTAAATTCAGCCTGTCAAACTATATGACAGGCTGGTGATTAATTTATACATTATCTATAGATTTCTTGAGTTTTCTTTTTGAAAAGTGGTTTAATTCCTCCACTTTCCAATATATTCATAACATATTCAGATATTTTCTCTCCTACTATGGTTTCACCAGTAGTTTTATTTAAGACCAATCCTTCTTCTAAATTTACTTCAAGTATGTCTCCTGTCTTTACCTTTTTACTTATTCCTGGACATACCATTAAAGGAAGTGCTAAGTTTATTGCATTTCTAAAGAAAATACGTGCAAAAGACTCAGCTAATACCACGCTTACACCAGCAGTTTTTAATGTTATTACTGCGTGTTCTCTGCTGGAACCACATCCAAAATTTGTTCCACCTACTACAATATCTCCCGGAGACATGTTTTCAACAAAAGTTGGATCTGCACCTTCCAAACAATGTCTTGCAATATCTTCTGGTTTTACAAGCTCTAAATATCTACCAGGATATATTTGGTCCGTATCTATATTATTACCGTATACGAAGGCTTTGCCTGTAAGTATTTTATTCATTTTTGTTTACCTCCTTGAGTATGTCTCTAGGATCAGTGATTTCACCTTTCAATGCAGATGCTGCAACACATGCTGGTGAAGCTAGATATATCATAGCTTTTGTACTTCCCATACGTCCAGGGAAATTGCGATTGGTTGAAGTAATACATACTTCTCCATCAGCTAAAAGGCCTTCATGAGTTCCAAGGCAAGGTCCACAGCCAGGAGTAGCAAGGGTGGCACCTGCTTCTATTAAACCTTGAATATATCCTAATTCCATTCCGCGTTGTAATACTTCTGTAGATGCTGGAATGATTACTAACCTTGTGTCAGGATGTATTTTTTTACCTTTGAGGACTTTATAAGCTGCTTCAAAATCTTCTAACCTTCCTCCTGTACAGGAACCAATAAAGGCTTGGTCAATCTTTACTTTTTCAACTTTTTCTATAGGATAAACATTATCAACGCTGTGTGGTACAGCTAATTGAGGTGATAAATTGCTTATATCGAAAGTATAAACTTCTGAGTATTCATAATCAGGATCTGTTTCATCAATTATGAATTCTCTATTTATTCTTTTCTTTAGGTACTCAATAACCTTGTTGTTAGGTTTCATATATGCAGTCTTTGCACCCATTTCAACAGCCATATTGCATATTGTCATCCTATCTGCCACATCTAGGTTTTCTACGAAACTCCCACTGAATTCGATAGCTTTATAAACCGCTGCATCAGCTTTAAGTTTTCCAAGGATGTGTAGAATCACATCTTTGGCATATACTCCTGGTTGAAGCTGTCCGTTGATTTCTATTTTTATTACTTCAGGCACTCTAAACCATAGTTCACCAGAGATTAGTGCAGTTGCCATATCAGTTGCACCTACTCCTGTGCCAAAAGCTCCAAAGGCACCATGGGTAGTAGTGTGGGAGTCAGTTGCAATTAAAATCATTCCTGGCCATACTAAACCTGCCTCTACTAATACTTGATGACAAACACCCGCATTTATATCAAAGTGGTGTGTAAGTCCTTGTTCTTTTGCAAATTGCCTCATTTCTTTATGGATTTGGGCGGTTTTTATTGTTGGAGCTGGTGCATAGTGGTCAAATACAAAGGCTACTTTATCTTTATCCCATACTTTTTTTCCACCCATTTCGAAAAAAGAGTATACAGTTTGGAGATAAAGATCGTTTATTTCTGCAAAATCAATTTTACAGTTTACTATTTCACCAGCTTTAACACTTTCTTTTCCTGCTGCTCTTGCCAATATTTTTTCAATTGCGTGCAATGTTAACCCTCCTTTTAGCTAGTTAAGAAAAAGTATTTAGACAAATAAACTTACAATATATGTTGCCAATAAACCTCCCAATGCCATAAATGGATTTGAAAGGCTTAATGTCTTTAGACCAGTTTCCATGTCGAATCCGCTCATATTTGTATAAACCCAGAAGTAACTATCGTTAACATGGCAGAAGGATCTTGCTCCTGCACCGGATGCTAGGAAGATTAAAATTGGATCGATTCCTAATTGTTGAGCTAATGGTGCTGATAAAGTAGCAGCAGTAACTACTGCAACAGTTCCTGAACCTTGTACTATCTTTAATATAGCTGAAATTGCAAATGGTATTAGAATGAATGGTAATCCACTGTTCATAACTGCTTGTGCCAATGAATCACCTGCGCCAGATGCTTTTAAAACTTCGCCTAAAGCTCCACCTGCTGCTGTTATAAAAATTATGGAACCTGCTTCTTTTAAGGATTCGTCCATAACCTTTAAAACTTTTTCTTTACCCATATATTTTCCTAATAAAACAATACAAGCAATTACTCCTAATGCCAATGCTATATTAGAATCTCCAATAAAGGTTGCGAATTTAAGGAAAGTAGAATCTTTTGGTAAAATTGCAGCACTTGTTGTATTTAATACTATTAAAACCATAGGTAATAATAGTGGGAATAGAGATGCAAACATTCCAGGTAGATTTTCAGTTGATAAAGTATCTTGAGTAACAGCTATTTCATCGTCAAAATTTATTGGTTTAAGTTTGTCACCTTTTTTAGATAAGTAAAATTGTGCAAATGCCCATCCAAATAGTGTCATGAGAATGGCTGCAAACCCACCAAAAAGAATAGCCCTACCTATGTCTACACCTAGCATACCAGCTGCTGCCAATGGTCCTGGTGTTGGAGGAACATATACGTGTGTTGCTAACAATCCTGCAGATAATGAAACTCCTAAAACAGCCATAGGTATTTTTGACTTTTTAGATATAGCCTTTGCTAGTGGAGCAAGTATAACATATCCAACGTCGCTGAATACAGGTATTGAAACAAGATATCCACTAATAGCCATTGCAAGGGCTGAGTTTCTTTCGCCTACCATGCGAACAGCACCAAGTGCCATTTTATGGGCAGCCCTTGATTCTTCTAAGTATTTACCTAACATAACACCAAAAATAATAACTATACCTATGCTACTTATGGTTTTTCCAAATCCGTTTGTAATGGTACTAATTAAGCTATTGAGTTCCATTCCGGATAATCCACCGATTACCACAGCTGTGGCTAATAGAGCAATAAATGCATTAACACGTAGCTTAATAGCTAAAATTAATAGCACTATAATGCCTATTATGAATGCCAATTCAACAGACATATTTTATAGCCCCCTTATCACTATTAGATTTTGAAATATTATATGTGGTATTAATATAAATAAAAAATGTTTAGGAGAATCTATCCACTGTACACCTCCTTTCCCATAAGAGTTGCGTAACAATTTTCTTGCAAAAAATATGCCAATATTTTCCAGATGTGTATATCAAAAAAATCACAAATATTGATAATAAAAGACAAAATATCCGTTACATTATATAACGATAATGTTACATAATGTAACGGATATATTTTAATTGTTTTTATAATTATTAAGTATCCTCCAAAGATGAGTACGACTAATACCAAGTCTTTCAGCAGCTAAGGTTTTATTTCCTTCACATTCAGAAAGGACTTTTAAAATATGTCTTTTCTTTAATTCTTCAAGGGAATCAAAATTTTCATAACTATTATCAGTGGACTCAAATAAAAACTCTTCAACTTGTTTTTTTGTTATAACATCATCTGTAAGTATGACAAGTCTTTCTATGATGTTTTCTAATTCTCTTATATTTCCGGGCCAAGTATACTGTTGCATTATATTGAGAGCATCATATGTAATTTCAATTTTTTTATTATATTTTAAAGAAAATTTATTAACAAAATATTTACTAAGAATGTATATATCTTCTTTTCTTTCACGCAAGGGAGGAATATTTAGTTTCAATATATTTAAACGATAATATAAATCTCGCCTGAAGTTACCTTTTTGTACTTCTTTTAAAAGATCTCTATTTGTAGCAGCAATTATTCGAACATCTATAGGAATTATTTTATTGGAACCAATTGGCCTAATTACTCTTTCTTGAAGCACTCGTAACAAGGTAGTTTGTTGTTCAATACTTATTTCTCCTATTTCGTCTAGGAATATAGTACCTCCATGAGCTTCGGCAAATAATCCTAATTTTCCGTCTCTTTTTGCACCAGTGAATGCTCCGTCCATATATCCGAAGAGCTCACTTTCAAATAAACTTGGAGGTATTGCACTGCAATTTATAGCTACAAATGGTCTATTTTTTCGTTCACTTTCTAAATGTATACTATGTGCAAACATTTCTTTTCCGGTACCACTTTCACCAGTAATTAACACAGTACTATCTGAAGCTGCAAATTTTATAGCTTGTTCCTTTGCTTTAGATAAAGCAATGCTTTCACCAATAATATCTGAAAAATGGTATTTAGCAATATGTCCTTTTGATAAAAGCTTTGTCCTTATTTTTTGTTCATATTCCTGAATTTTTGATATATCTTCAAAAGTTGTAACTGCTCCAATCGTTTGGCCATTGACAACAATAGGTATGCTATTGGCTAGAATTTGCACTTTTCCTATTTGAAATAGTTTTCCTATTTTAGGTTCATTATTTTTTAAAATTTGTATAGGATCAAAATCTTGAATTAGTTCATTTATTTGTTTACCTAATATTTCATTGGCAGAGATGTTTAAAATTTTTTCAGCTGCTCGATTTATTGTGTTTATCTTTCCTGCTCTGTTTATTGTAATTACACCTTCAGTGATGTAATGTAAAATTGCTTTTAATTTCTCGGTTTTTTCCTTTTCTATACGTTTAGCAATAATTATACGTTTTGCTTCTTCAATGGTTGACTTTATTGTATCAGCGCTAGTTTCTAATTCTACTGTTGGTATATTATATTTAAAAGAAAGTTTTTCAGCTACTGTTCCTCCTAGAAGCGCATCTATTTTTTCACCAGATTCTAATAATTGCTTGATATATATTTCGCATTCTTCTTCATTATTTATTAGATAAGTTTTTATATCTACATCTAAAATAGGGCCCAATAATTCAACGCCTTCAATAATATTTTTAAATCCGACAACATAAATTCTATTTCCATAATTTTTTGCTGTATTTATAGCGTAAAGTAAATCATAAGTAGAAACTGGTATTTCCAAAACTGTCATTGCTGGAATAGCTTCCTTAATAATTTTTGCGGTTCCACCTCTTGATATTATAACTTCTACTCCATTTCTTTCGGCTTCTCTTGCTATTTCAACTGCATCCTCTAGTAATCCTAAGGATACATCTACATCGTCATAATGTTTTGCAACTCTTTTTGCAACGTTTTCGATTTTTTCGTGAGGCGCAATTATTAGAATCGATTTCATAATTGAACCTCCTTCAAAAAGATTTAATAATTGAAGTTTCGTTTATTGTAATAACAATTAATTACTTATGTATCTAAAAAAACTAATTTAATAGCTAAGATTTACATAAGTATCAACATAGCATAATTTTAATATAAAATCAATATTTAATGTTCCATTCTTTGTTATATTTATGTCGCTAATTGACAAATAATGGTGAATTATGCGATAATAAGTAGTATAACTAATATATACCTTAATTTGTTTAGTAAATTTGCAATATTTAGACATGTTGCCACTGAGGGAAACTTGGGAAAATGAAGAAGCAAGTATAGGGGATGTCGGATAAAATTTGTAAAATAAGGAGGAGTAAATTTGAAACTTAGGACGCGATTGTTTTTAATGTTTTTGTTAACCAGTTTAGTTCCACTATTAATCTTTTCAGTTTTAGTAATACACCCTTTTATTTCAAATTCTCAGGATGCCATGTATCAAATAAACGAAGACAAATTGCAAATTGCTAAAGTTGAAATTGAAGAGATGCTTAATAAGTATTTTAATACACTACATACTATAGCTAATCAAACTGCTGTTCGTAATTTTGATTTAGAAGGTGCGAAAGATATTTTAGAGAAAGCTGGTAATGTAAATACAGACCTTATTATTGCTCTTGCTAATGCTGCAGGACAACAAGTTGCTCGAAGTGATAGTGGTACATTAATTAACATTGCTGATAGAGAATTTTTTTCTAAAATTATGAATGGAGCAGAAGAATATATATCTGATATCATAATAGCTAAAGATACTGGTAGATCAATTGTAGTTATATCCGTACCTGTTAGAGATATGAATAATAATGTTACTGGAATTTTACAAGCTAGTGTAGAGCTTTCTAAGATAAGTGACTTTGTTACAGAACTTTCAAATGAAGGAACAGAAGTTTATGTTCTTTCAAGGCAAGGAGTTGTGTTAGCACATCCAAACGAAGAATATGTTCAAAAACAAGAAGACTTTAGTTCTTTAGAATATGTGCAAACTGGCGTTACCATGCAAAATGGGACCTTAATTACTACAAACATTAAAGGTGAAAAGGTAATTGTAAGTTATGCGTTACATGAACTAGCAGGTTGGTTAATTGTTGCAGAAACTCCAGTTTCAGTTGCTATGGGGACAGTTTATATACTTCTATTTGCCTTTGGAGTTATGTTTATAGTAGCTGCCATAGTTGTCATCTCGTTGGGAATTTATTTCTCTAGGAGATTTACTAAACCACTAATTGAGTTATCTTCTGCTGTAGAAATAATTTCTAGTGGAGATTTGAAAGACTTTGAAATTAAATTAAGTTCCAAGGGTGAGATAGAGCAACTTTATCATAACCTCAAGTCAATGACTCAGAACTTTAGAGATCTTATAGGTAATATTCAAACAGTTGCTTCAACACTAGCTTCCCATTCATTACAGTTATCTAGTACAACTGATGAAACTACACAAAGTCTAAATCAAGTAGTTACAACAATCAATGAAATGGCTGAAGGAAATAGTGAACAGGCTGCAATGGTTCAAGGCACAGCTGATGCTATTACTAGGATTAATGACATAGTATCAGAAGCTACTATAAAGACAGAAATGGCAGCAAGTAAGGCAAAAGAATCATTAGAACTTGCTAAGGCAGGACAAAAGGCCATTGAAGATCAAAGTAAAAAAATTGAAGAAAACCAAATATATACAAAAGCAGTTGGAGAATCAATTAATCATCTTGTAACAATGGCAGATGAGATACGCAATATTATTGGTGTAATAAACAACATTGCAGAGCAAACAAATTTACTTGCATTAAATGCATCAATAGAAGCAGCACGAGCAGGAGAATCAGGAAAAGGATTTTCTGTAGTAGCGGAAGAAATCAGGAAACTTGCGGAACAATCAGGTAATTTTACTAAAAAAATTGAAGATATAGTAAACGACATAAATAGTAGAGATAATGAAGCTGTAAACAATATGAATCAAGCAAAAGAAAGCGTATTAGTAGTTGAATCTGCAGCAGAAGATACAAAAGAAAGTTTTTTAAAGATATTTGATTCTATAACAGAATTAGCACAGGTAGCAAGTGATGTTTCAGTTTCGTTAGAGGAAATCAATGATAAAACAAGAGAGGTAACAAATCAAGCCATGAACATTTCAGCAGTTGTAGAAGAGGCTTCAGCAAGTATGGAAGAAATATCAGCAGCCTCAGAAGAACAATTGGCATCGATGGAAACAATCGCCCAAGCATCAAACCAATTAGAGGAAATGGCCCAAGAACTTCTAAATGAAGTTACAAAGTTTAAGGTCCAATAATAGAAAGAAATAAATTAAGGCTTTTTGTCAGTTGTTGGGGTGGGATCAATTTAGATCCTGCTCCATTTTTATATATAGAGGTATTTTTGAATATTAGTATTAATATATTGATTTTTGTATAAACTTGAATATATCTAGCTAATTAGTTAAATAGTGTATATTTAAGATTACTTGAAGTGCTATTTTAAATGTTGTAACTGTCTAGTATATATAAAGTTTATAAATCTAATGTAGGTGTTATTGAAGTATAGATAAATTGGGAAAAATTATGTTGACATAGGTCAAAATAAAATGATATAATTAAAAATGATTAGCTAGCTAATAATTGTTGTGCTAATTATTAGCTAGCTAAAAATTTTTAAGGAGGCATTAAATTGGAAAAAATGAATGATAATTATATAAATAAAATTAACAATAAAGAAATTATTCATCAATTAATTAATTTTGCTGTGAAACATAGGAGAATTATGCAAAATTATTTAGATGAAACAGGAGTTTATCATGCACAGCATCGCTTGTTGATGGAAATTTCCAATAATCCAGATGCCTCACAAATGGATATAGCTAAGTTAATGGATCTATCAGCTGCAACGATAGCTGTATCCTTAAAAAAATTAGAAAAAGGTGGCTATATCAAAAGGGTAATAGATGATAAAGACAATCGTTTTAATAAAATCACTATTACTGAGAAAGGAAAGCTAGTTGTAGAACAAAGCAAGCAAATTTTTGATTTTACAGATCAAAAGGTTCTGGAAGGATTTACAGATGAAGAAAAGTATACTTTGTATGTTTTGCTGCAAAAACTAGATGAAAATCTAATTAAAATGGAAAATGAAATAGAGTTGAAGAAAGAGAGGAGGAAATGATAGTGAAACGCTACTGGAAATATATAAAGCCTTATTTACATGCATTCATCATAGGTCCAATCCTTATGATTGTGGAAGTAATTGGTGAAGTAGTAATGCCTCTGTTATTAAGTAATATTATTGATAACGGAGTAGTTGATGGCAGAGGTATTTCTTATATAATAGGAATGGGTATAACCATGGTAATTACAGCACTCATTATGATGGCTGGGGGAGTAGGAGGAGCTTATTTTGCCATTAAGGCATCTACAGGATTCGCCAATGATTTGAGAAAAGATTTGTTTAATAAAATTCAAAAATTTTCCTTTACAAATATTGATCAGTTCAACACTGGTTCTTTAATAACGCGATTGACTAATGATATAACTCAAGTACAGAATATGATTCAGATGATGTTGAGAATGGCATTAAGGGCACCTGGTATGCTTATTGGTGCGCTTATAATGGCATTTTCATTGAATTGGAAGTTAGCATCTGTAATCTTTTGCATAATACCTTTGTTAGCTTTTGCAATCTATTTAATTCTGAAGATTGGCTTTCCTAGATTTAAAGTTATGCAGAGAAAGCTAGATATACTAAACACTACTGTTCAAGAGAATTTAACCAATATAAGGATTGTAAAATCCTTTGTTAGAGAAGACTATGAAGAAGATAAATTTAAAAAAGCTAATACTGACTTGAAAGAAAGCGCCATAAATGCAATGAAGGTTGTTATTTTTACTATACCAGTTATGACTTTTGCCATGAATATTACAACTTTAGCCATTGTTTGGTTTGGTGGAAACCAAGTTATTGTTGGCGGTATGACATCTGGAGTTTTGACTGCATTTATAAATTATGTTGTTCAAATTCTCATGTCATTGATAATGGTTTCTATAATTATTCTTAACAGTTCTAGAGCTCTTGCATCAGTAAGGCGTATTAATGAGATTTTAGAGACAGAAATCGACTTAACAGATGATGACGCAAAATGTAAAAACCTTACTGTTCAACATGGAAAAGTTGAATTTAAAAATGTTCACTTTAAGTATTATAAGAACAGTGAAAAATGGGTTTTAGAAAATATCAACTTTGTAATAAGTCCTGGCGAAACCGTTGGTATAATAGGTTCAACAGGAAGCGGTAAATCAAGCCTTGTGCAACTTATTCCAAGATTATACGATGTGGATTTAGGTGAAGTGCTAGTTGATGATGTTAACGTGAAAGATTATTCTCTAAAAAACCTTCGCAATGGAGTGGGGATTGTGCTTCAAAAAAATGTCTTGTTCTCTGGTACAATTAAGGAAAACCTTAAATGGGGAGATGAGACAGCTGAGGATGAGGAAATATATAGAATTGCAGAAATTGCTCAAGCCCATGGGTTTGTTTCTTCATTTAAGGATGGTTATGAAACTGAATTAGGGCAAGGCGGTGTTAATGTATCTGGTGGGCAAAAACAAAGATTATGTATTGCTAGGACTTTATTGAAGAAGCCAAAGATTTTAATTTTTGATGATAGCACAAGTGCAGTTGATACTGCAACAGAAACAAGGATTAGGGAACGTTTAAGAAATGAATTTAAAGATTCAACTAAAATTATCATTGCTCAAAGGATTTCTTCTGTAATTGATGCTGATAAGATTATTGTACTTGATGACGGAAAGATAACTGGAATAGGTACCCACGATGAGTTGATAAAAAACTGCGAAACATATTCAGAAATTTATTATTCTCAAATGGATAAGAAGGTGACAGCATAATGAGTCGTATAGGCGAAGAAAGAAAAGAATCGTTATTGAGAAGATATGGTGGAAATAATGCCCAAGGGAAACCTTTAGGAGGACCAAGAAGATCTGGTGGATTTGGCGGTCCTAGAGGTCCAAGAGGTGGCATGGGTGGTAGACCTAAGAATACATCTGCAACAATAAAAAGGATCCTTCAGTATATAGGACGAGATAAGATTAAAATCTTGTTTGTTTTTCTATGTGTATTAGGTAGTAGTATTACAAGTCTTGCTGGAAGCTATATTTTGCGTCCTGTAATTAATAATTTAGTATCTACAGACAGAACTATAGAGCAGAAAGTAAATAATCTTTTAATTGGAATTCTTATAATGGCAACTATTTATTTAGTAGGAATAATTTGTTCTTATCTGCAACAAAGAATTATGATTGGAGTATCACAAAATGCCATTGTTAAAATCAGGGAAGATTTATTCCATAAGGTTCAAAAACTTCCTTTAAAATATCATGATACTCATGCACATGGTAATACTATGAGCAGATTCACCAATGACTTAGATGCTGTTGGAGAAATGCTTAATAATACCATGTCACAAATTTTTTCTGGTGTTATAACCTTAATCGGTACCTTAATACTTATGTTTGTTACAAATTGGATCCTAGCAATTATAACTATTATAACAGTACCATTACTAGTATATGCAGGTGGATTTATTGGGAAACAAAGCAGAAAATATTTTTCAGGTCAACAACAAGCACTTGGTGCAGTTAACGGATATATAGAAGAATCTATAACTGGACAAAAAGTCATAAAGGTTTTTTGCCATGAGGAAGTAGCAAAAGAAGAATT
>ENA-OWPA01000971-OWPA01000971.1-bioreactor-metagenome-genome-assembly--contig:-NODE-971-length-24879-cov-2.871260_pt1 | contig 24879 bp, 20 predicted proteins | sample MGYA00238139_ERZ651803 | MGnify/ENA primary metagenome ERZ651803 (study PRJEB26909, sample SAMN07631231) | bioreactor metagenome | isolation source: Switchgrass digestor | place: USA: Dartmouth... | reverse complement strand
GCATGTGCCGGCGCAAGTCGGGTAGCTGTGCTTGAAGATATTGCTGACTCTACCAACGTCGGAGCCATTTTTCGCTCGGCAGCAGCCCTAGGTATAGATGCGGTCCTGCTTACTCCCACATGCTGTGACCCCCTGTGCCGGCGTGCGGTGAGAGTGAGTATGGGTACTGTCTTCCAGGTGCCATGGACCCGTATTGGCAGCGAACCCTCACATTGGCCGCAGCCTGGTATGGACACTCTGCGTAAGCTGGGTTTTAAGACCGTTGCTATGGCTTTAAGCGATAACGCTGTCAGCATAGACGATCCGGAGCTCATGGCCCAGGAAAAACTTGCTATCATACTGGGTACGGAAGGCAATGGACTGGCACCAGACACGGTTGCTCAATGTGATTATACCGCTCGTATTCCCATGTCCCATAACGTGGATTCATTGAATGTTGCTGCAGCAAGTGCAGTGGCTTTCTGGCAACTTAGAAAGCATGAATAAAATAAGGTTTATGGGAATGGCAAAAAGAATGGTTCATCGTAATAATAATCAATAAGTTTTCGAGTTTACGGGCAGTCAATTATTGAAGTAAGTTACGTCTATTTTTCTGCATTGTTTAGTGGGCAGGGAGGTTAAACAATGAGTAAAGCAGAGTCTTTCTTTATCTGGCTAATAATCGGACCGGTTATCCCTGTGCTTCTTTTCCTAATTTTTTGGTGGACTAGCATAGGTTTGGTTTCCGATCAGAGTGTTTTCCTTGTTGGTTTAGTGGGATTAGGAATCGGTTGTTTCATAGACATATTCTTATTAAGGCAAAAGATTAGCGAGGCTTATACTTGGAGTCCCAGGATTTTGGCAGCCATATATATTTTTTATTCTATATGCGTTTTTGGTTTCTTTATGGGGGTTCCGGTATTTAACATAGCTGTGGGGATTGTTGCCGGAATTTTTATGGGAAGAAGTTTTAAGCATTCAGGAAAATCCAAAGAAGATTTTGCTAAAGGTTCTTTTAGAGTTAGCGTTTTTTCTGCGGTAATCATGGGGGGAATCTGTTTAGCTTCGGCATATTTTGCAACTAAAGACATTACAGATACAGCCCTTAATCTTAAGGGAATGTTTAAATTATCCTTTTTACCAACCGGTAACATGATAATCGCTTTAATTGTATTTGGCGGATTAGGTCTGATTATTTTAGAATACTGGCTTACGAAGAGAGCAGTTCAATGGTCGAACCGAATAGGAACTTAATTGCGATGATTGCATTATATCGTACAGCTAAGGATATTTATGGTAAAATATAATTAAGAAACATTTTCCGGAAGGGTTTGTTACGCGTGAGAAAAAGCAGAATGAAAATAGCATGGCCTTAAAGGTGGGGCTATTCTAATCGCCACAATTTCTTTATCCATTTTATTTAAGAGAATAAATTATTTAAGAAAATAAAAATCTGTTAAAAGAGTGTTTCAGGGGCCGGCGTCCTGTCGGCCTCTTAATCTATACGGAGATCGCACAACAGAAAGGGTATCATCTCGGATTGCGAATATGAGACCATTCGCAAAGGCTGCGCCTTATAAGAACGCTTTTCTATGACTTTATTAAGGAGAGTGGCAAGTGTGAAAAAAATTGTGTTAATTATCTGTATGGCAGTTCTGTGGGCAGTTGTGATGACGGGATGCAGCAAAAGTGTAGCTGAAACGCCGCCGGTAGTTAACCAGCAGGAAGCGCTTTCTGAAGCTCCACAAACGCTTGAGCCAGAATCTGTTGAAACTCCTCAGAATAATGTCCATTCAGATAGTACACCGGTCTCCAATGATGCCACCATCGTTCCTTATGACCCGGATAAGTATTTAACTGATGACGAATTAGTGTTTGGCGGAGGCGTTCGTCTTGAGATGAGTTATGAAGAGGTAGTCGGGATTCTTGGTGACTACGATGAGAGTTATGATAATGCTCCGGGAGTCAAGTCTGTCCTTAAAAACGGTGTTCATTACGGCTTTTATGAAAATGACGGTGTTTTCCGCTTAAAGAGTGTTAACCTGTCTGAATCTTCGAAAGAGATTTTTCCTAGGGGAATCAAGGTTGGCGATAAGATTGAAGATGTGCTGAACAAGTTCCCTGGTAACGATAAAACATTGCGAAAATGGGCTGTTCAGAAAATCTATGGCGAGGATCATATGGAAGGGCACTATGCGAACTTAGAATTCAGAATGTATGATGAGTGTTATCATCTTGTGGTAAAAACCCCGAAAGCTATGATGGCGGTGAATTTTGACAGGAATAACTGTGTGCGTTTTATTGAAGTTTATGGTGAAGGTATGTAAAGGTACTCTTTGCGCTGAGTAAATAATGAGGTGCGAAAATATGCCATAAAACAGATCGAACTGTTATTGTGAGGGTCTAATTGGCAGCCATAATTCTAAGTATTCTTCCTGTGACTTAGTATTTGCATAATAAATAATAGGGGACGTGGTTTTTATGAGAACAAAACTGTTATGGCCGGTAGTGCTGCTAGGGTGCCTGATATTGCTGGCAGGCTGCTCTGATAACACCCCACAGCAAGGAGTAGAAACCTGGGTGTTGGAGCAGGAAAAAGTGATAACCTTTTCTGATGGTGAAAGTTTAGACCTATGGCGTAATCAAATTGGTGATGCTTGTTATAAGCTTTCGGATGGAACTGAGCTATTGACCATTCGAACTCCAATTGGTCCGGACAATGTTTATGTTGCTGGGGTGGAGAGTTTGGAGGATTTGACGGAGCCTGCCCAAAATTCTATTCGTGAGTTTTATGAAGAACAGGGCTTGCTCTATGACACTCATGCTGAACTGGAAAAAGCCTATGAAGAGTATCTCAGGAGAGAAAATGGAGAGGTATACCCGGAGCGCTATATCAGTCAGGATATTGTCCCCGTAGCTTCTAATGATAAAATCATGTGTTTTTTAACAACGGTGATATTACCGGTGGAGGGGCAGATAGCGCAGGAGATCCGTCTGGGTGCCACCTTTGATCGGGAGACCGGTGAAGTGATGAGCAACTGGAACTTGTTTACTCTTCCTGAGGAGGAGGCCCGGCAGTGTCTTTTGGATGCATTTAATGTTGATTCTTCTTTGCGGGAGGAGATGGAAGCCGCTTTAAAGCCGGAATATATCGTCCTCTTTCCCGAGAGTTTAGAAGTGACCTTTCCGCGAGGAACCCTGCCAAGCCAAGATTATAGTTATTCTGTTGGATTAGATTATGAGGAACTCCGAAAGGTGCTTCAACCTTGGGCAATTCCGGATAACAATTAACGTCCAAAGGAGGAGAAGGTAAATGCCATTGGTGAGAATTGAAATCCATAAAGGTAAAAGCGCCGAATACAAAAAAGCGATACTGGATGGAGTGCATGCTGCACTGGTTGAGGCCTTCACAATCCCTGATTACGATCGAAACCAACGAATTTATGAAATCAATCTGGAATGTATTGAGTTACAGGGGAGGATATCCTGCGGACAAAATTGATTTGGGTTTTAAAATAGAAGTTTAAATAGTTAGGAGAAATAAATGAAGTATTTTACAAAAGAGTGGTATGAACTATGCCAGAAAGTAAGTGCCCATCTCCTTCTGGAAGAAGACCCGGAAGCAGAGAAGTTCTCGGAAGAATACTTTAGTAAGCTATACAATCAGAGACTCCAGGAATGGTTGGATTTGCATGAAGAAGTAGCAGAAATAAGCGGGGAACCTTTTGACCCTGAAAAAGAAACTCAAGTATTTCAGGAGGCATTTCTTCTTAATCAGGAACGGGCTAAAGAAATCCTACCGGAAGAAATCTTGTATCAAATAGCCGATCTTCGGGTTTTTGTTTTAAATAAAGCATCACAGCATGTTAAAAGAGCTGTAACGGAATTTTGTGAGAATAATTATAAGCAAATGGATAAGACCATTCAGGATTATCGTGCATATATAAAGGAAGCGTCAAAAAGCTTCCCTGAGGATCTTATCAAAAACATTTCCTTTCATGACTCTGTCATCTCTGCCATAAAGAAAACTGACCGGGATTTTAGCATTATATTTGATAACTCAGAAGGCTTCTCGGATATAAATCAAGTGACCTTTAAAGATTGCGAGATACTGAAGCAAGAGTCCAGCCTGATAAAATCCTGGTGGTTATATGAGGAGCTATACAAAACCGGCAATAGATATGAACTGCATGTTTTATTAATTAAGGAAAACAACGAACTGGAAGAATTAATCCTTTCTTTCGATTCTATTTCCTTTAATTAGAGGGACAGCTCTATCATTTATCCAGGCTAATTGCAGGGGGGCAACTACCACAGCCACATCAATCCCCAAATTCAAAGGAGTAGGTAGGTTTGAAGAAATCACTTGGGCTCATTATTCTTCTTTCTTCATTGATTCTGGTAACCGGCTGCAATTTTAATGACGCGGCAACAGTCTCGATAAAAGATCCTCAGTCAACTGAAAAGCAGTCAGAATCAACCATGCCAATAGCTCAAGAGGAGACTTCGGATGAACAAGATGCAGTAGAAGGTATAGGAGAATTATCTGATAAATTTGCAGTCAAGAACTTAGACGATGAATGGAATGAGCTAAGAGCAAAAGTAGCGCTAAGTGAACTGATTTATTATGGAGACAGGATTGGTTCCAGTATCATTGAGGGAAATGGCACGGTTGAGTATTCAATCAGATTTCCAAGAGATTGGCGACTGGAAGATACAATTTTCTATGATAAGGACAATCGTAAGATTGCGGAACTATCCCCTGTAGTGCTCCTAAAACAAGACGAAGAACAGTCTTTTTTGGAAGTCAATATACCAAAAGAAGAATCAAGCAATGTGGTGTTATTAGCAAAGGAAGGGATTAGTTTTAACAACTATAAAGGTACGAAAGCGGTTATGCAGATAAACACTGATACAACCTGGTGTATATATAGCTATTCAATAACGGATAGACAATATGGTATTACCTTTACAGGTTATTCATACACTTCTCGACCGGATAAAGCTGAAGAGCAGTTATTTGACAAGCTTATTGAGAGTTTTAGATTCCAATAGTCAATTACTAATGAGCTTAACCATTAGCCCAATGTGGCTCTTGCTTTTGCTATTTTAGGGGAGGAGCAGCTATGGATAAGGAATACATTAATTTGACTGAAGCTAATCTCGCCGGCGAGCACTTATGTTGTGCCATTGCGGATAAAAAACATCAATACGGTGTTGAACTGAAAAAAGCTTGGCTTGCTGACAGGATGAAGGAAGGGCATGTTTTTCGAAAATTGAACGTCAATGGCAAGGTTTTTATTGAATATGCCCCCCTTGAAAAGTCATGGGTGCCGGTTGTTGGGGAGAACTATTATTACATTTATTGTCTGTGGGTTTCCGGAAGCTTTAAGGGCAAAGGCTATGGCAAAGAATTATTGGATTTTTGCCTTTCAGATGCTCGGAAAAATGGCAAGTCCGGCGTTTGTATCATCAGTTCGCCAAAGAAAAAGCCTTATCTCTCCGATAGAAAATTCCTTCAGAAATTTGGTTTTGAGACGGTAGATCGAATCGGTAAGGAATATGAACTCATGGCAGTGTCTTTTAACGGAACAGTGCCGGAGTTTACCCCAAATGCCAAAAAACAGAGCATAGACAGTGAGGAGCTGACTATTTATTACAGCCCGCAATGTCCCTTTATACCAAACTGCATTGAGCAAATTGAAAATTATTGTAACATAAACAAAATACCTGTTAATCTTATAAAAGTTGATACTTTGGAAAAAGCAAAAGAACTCCCTTGCGTTTTCAATAACTGGGCTGTTTTTTATAATGGTAGATTTGAGACAGTTCAATTGCTCAATGAAAACTCTTTAAAAAAGCTGCTGGATAAATGAAGTTTGTAAGGTTCAAAGGAGGACCGCTGGAGTGTCATGCACATGATAAAACTTGAGCCTTTAACAAAAGAAGATTTTCCTAAAGTACTTGAGTGGAATAAAGGAACAACTCCGGAATTCTTGCTCCAATTATTGAATTATAGCCCTGTGCATCTGAAATAATCAAGGTGCTTATGAGATGTAAATAAGGAGAGGAAACAATGGGGAAAAAGGCTAAGCCAAAGAAACATCAGAAGCAAAAAGGGGAGAATAACCCTGCAAACACTGCCCCTAATACTGGAAATAAGGCAAAATCCGGTCTTTTTATGGGTATCAACAGTGGCAAGGTTCTGAATTTTATTGTTACCTTATTTTTAGCTTTTGCCACTTTGTATTTTTTATATCAGGTAATAGCCAATTAAGCGAGTTATTAAGGGGTGCGCCATGAAACGTATTAAATACATTTTGGGGCTTTTGCTGACAGGGTTGGGGCTAATATATTTATATACTTTCCTCCATGAGGGAGGTCATGCCCTTGTTGCCCTGATGTATGGCGGCACTGTGGAGAATATGGTTTTGGGCTTTAATGCCCATATATAACAATATACCTGTAGACCAAAACCATCAGTTTACGTTTTCAGCTTTAATAAAATAGAAGATACTCAGAAAACAGTGATTCCTTTGAACTTAATAAAAAGAATAAGGGAGTATTTCAGGACTACAGCGCAGTAGTTCCGGAATACTCCCAGTTTTTTTACAATTCTTAAGCCCTTTAAGGTTTGGCGTCAACTAAATATCTCTTCTCTTTTTCTTTAGCTTTCTCAATTACGCTATACAGCATCTCCACGGCTTTTTCCATCTCGATGCCTTTAACCTGTACAATCTCACTGGTAATAAGTTGAATAGCGGTATGGAGCATGTTGTTGTCTTCTAAACCTAATTTATGGAGGGTGCTCTTGCGGGTAAGATCGCGGATTATTTCTCTCTCCTGGAAGATATCGCCGCTCTTAATCCGCTTCTTGTTTATATCCCGCGAGAAGCGGTTATTGCTTTCCAACATAACAGGGTCAGTCTCGCCTTCAAAGAAATAGCTTAGCAATTGATCAATAACTTCGTTGTTTACTACTGAGCGTATACCTAAGCCTTCGGCTTTTTCTACGGGTATCATGACCTCCATATTCATATGAGGAATGTTCAAGAGGTAATACAGCCCTTTATTTCCTAAAACCTCTTTTTCTTCAATGGATTCGATAGTTCCGGCTCCATACATGGGGTACAGAACTTTATCACCAACTTGAAACATTTTGGCACCCCCCAAAGTGTTTACTTTTTTTAAGTATATCACAATTTTGCTCAAATGTAAAATACATTATATTACCATAGCTCATATATTGTGTCAATATTATCTTATTCATTATTTTACGTAAGTTCAAGTTATGGTTAAGTTCAAGTTCAAATTCAAGTTCAAGTTCAAGTTCAAGTTCAAGTTAAGTTCTATATTCCACAGCTTGGTCATAAAATTAACTAATATAAACGGAAAAGGAAAACAAAAAAGGGAGTAAAGTATCATGGTTCTCACCAAAGAGGAACTCTATCTTTTTAATCGTGGTGAGTTTTATCATAGTTATCGCAAATTTGGCGCCCATGTTCTTAATTATCAGGGATGCTGGGGGACCTATTTTTCCCTCTGGGCTCCTGAGGCCAGGCAGGTTTCTGTGGTAGGAGATTTCAACGGCTGGTGTGGGAGAAAGCATCCCATGGTTAAGTGGGAGGAACATGGGGTATGGACTTGCTTTATACCCGGTTTGGGGGAAGGAGAACTCTATAAGTATGAAATTACTGGCGCCCAGGGAGAAAAGGTACTGAAAGCGGATCCTTATGCTTTTCATTCCGAGGTGCGCCCCAACACTGCTTCCGTTATTTATACTTTGGAAGGATATGATTGGGGAGATAAAGCATGGCTTAGAGAGAGAAGGGCAAAAAAATGGCGGGAGTCCCCCATGGCTATCTATGAAGTCCATCTAGGCTCCTGGAAGCGCAGAGTGGATGGGAAGTTTCTTAATTATGCCGAGTTGGTTTCCAGTTTAATCCCTTATGTAAAAACTATGGGCTATACCCATATTGAGATTCTTCCTTTACAGGAACATCCTTATGATGGTTCCTGGGGATATCAGGGTACCGGATATTATGCTTGTACCAGCCGGTATGGCACTCCCCACGAACTGATGTATTTTATTGACCAATGTCACCAGGCGGGGATTGGGGTGTTTTTAGATTGGGTGCCCGGCCATTTCTGCCGGGATAGCCATGGGCTGGGCAATTTTGATGGAACACCTCTCTATGGGGGAGAGATCCACGACCATTGGGGTACCTATAAATTCGACTTCAGCCGCTTGGAAATATGGAGCTTTCTTATTTCCAATGCCTTGTTTTGGTTTGAGGTTTTTCATGTGGACGGGCTTAGGGTGGATGGGGTTAGCAGCATGCTTTATCTCGATTATGAAAAGGAAGAAAAGCGCCGCAATATCCAAGGTGGGTATGAGAATTTGGAGGCTGTGGCTTTTCTGCAAAAGCTTAATGAAGTTGTCCATGATTATTACCCCGATGTGCTGATGATTGCGGAAGAGGCCACAGCCTGGCAGGGAGTGACTTGGCCTCAGGAAAAAGGGGGGCTAGGCTTTGATTTTAAATGGAATATGGGCTGGATGAATGACACTCTTCGTTATATCTCCTTGGACTTTAGAGAGCGCCCGGCAAAACATCAGCTTTTAACCTTTCCCATGCTCTACGCTTATAGCGAAAGTTTCATCCTGCCATTTTCCCATGATGAGGTCGTTCATGGGAAAAAATCTTTACTGGACAAGATGCCTGGGAATTATGAGCAAAAATTTGCCGGCTTAAGAGGACTCTACACTTATCTCATGTGCATGCCGGGGAAAAAGCTTCTTTTTATGGGGGGAGAGATAGCCCAGTTTATTGAATGGCGGGAGGATCGGGAGCTGGATTGGTTTCTTCTGGATTATGAAATGCACCGGAAGTACCATCTATTTGTGCAAAGGCTTAATGCCCTTTACTTAAAAGAGAAGGCTTTATGGGAAAGGGAAGAAGATTGGTCAGGGTTTGAGTGGATCGATGTCCATAATTATGAACAGGGCATCATAGTTTTTTGCCGGAAAGGTAAAACCCCTGAGGAGCAAGTGGTGGTTCTGATCAATTTTCAACCCATTGCCTATGAAAGGTATCGCATCGGGGTGGAGAAAGCCTTGGGTTATGAGGAGCTGATTAATTCCGATGACCGGGAATTTGGAGGCTCAGGCAGAACCAACCCCCAAGTATTGGAAGTTCAGCCTCTTTCTTGGCATGGTCGCGACTACTCCATGGAAATTCAGGTTCCTTCTTTAGGAGCCTTGATACTGAAGCCGATAGCTCCTATAGAAGCCGGGAATGGTCTAAAAGTACTGGCATAAATATTAGCAAGAGGCATAGAGATGGTAATACTTCGGTAGTGGAGGAGAAGGAGCATGTTTGCCGACAAGAAGAGTTTTAAGGATGCTTACCTGGAGAAGTTTGCGGAAATCAAGGGCAAACCTTTGGAAGAAGGAACCCTCTGGGATAAATATCATACTCTGGTGGTTTTGCTAAAGGAAGAAATCAGCCTCTGTCGGGCTTTTGCCAATTATGCCTCTCCCCAAACTTCCCAAACCAAACAAGTCTACTATTTCTCAATGGAATTTCTCATCGGCAAGCTTTTGCACAATTATCTCATCAATATCGGGATTCTGGACATAGTCACGGAAGGGTTAGCGGAACTGGGGATTGATTTGGAAGAGCTCGTGGCGGAAGAAAGGGATGCAGGACTGGGGAACGGGGGACTGGGACGTTTAGCCGCCTGTTTTCTGGATTCCATGGCTTTTCTGGGAATTCGAGGCCATGGCAATGGGATTCGCTATAAATATGGCTTATTTGAGCAGAAGATTGTCAACGGCTATCAGACAGAAGTTGCAGATAATTGGTTAAAGAACGGTTACCCCTGGGAAGTGCGCAAACCGGACAAGGCTATTGTGGTGAAGTTCAAAGGCAATGTCCGGGTGGAAAATGTGGAAGGACGTCTTGTATTTCACCATGAGAATTATGAGCCGGTTTTGGCTGTACCCTATGACATTCCCATATTTAGCTATGAAAATCCGTTTCTGATTAATAACCTGCGCTTGTGGAGTGCGGAGCCCTTATCTTCCGAGCTGGATCTGGCCTTGTTTAATCAGGGGAATGTCACCCAAGCCTTAAGCTATAAATCTGAGGTGGAAGCCATCTCTTATATTCTTTATCCCGAGGATAGCAACAAGTGGGGAAGAGAGCTGCGCCTTAAGCAAGAGTACTTTTTTGTGGCAGCAGGCTTAGGAGCCATCGTCCGCAGTTATAAAAAAAGCCATGGGTCACTGCGAAACTTTTCTCAAAAAGTAGCCATTCATATCAATGACACCCACCCGGCTTTATGCATTCCTGAGTTAATGCGGATTCTCATTGACGAAGAGGGGATGGGCTGGGATGAAAGCTGGAATATAACCGTGGACACCATTTCCTATACCAATCATACGATTATGCCGGAAGCCCTGGAGAAATGGCCCTTGGATTTGTTCCGTACTCTTTTGCCCCGCATCACCATGATTATTGAAGAGATTGATAAGCGTTTTAAGGAGAAACTTCTCAGGCGTTTTTTCAATTATGAAGAGCTCTACCAGAGTACGCCAATCATCAAAGATGGTCAGATTTATATGGCTAATCTGGCTATTATCGGCAGCCATTCCATTAACGGTGTGGCAAAGCTGCATACGGAGATTCTGAAAAAGCATGTTTTTAAGGATTTCTACCGGATATTTGGCTATAAATTTAACAATATCACCAATGGGGTAAACCACCGGCGTTTTCTGCTGACAGCCAATCCACTGCTGGCAAACTTAATCACCGAGGCTATCGGGAACGGCTGGAAGACAGATGCAGGCGAGTTGACAGAACTGCATAAGTTTAAAGATGATCCCGCTTTTCTGGAAGGATTAGCTCAGGTTAAACGTCAGAATAAGTCAAAGTTAGCCCAGTTAGTCAAGGCGCAGCAAGGGTTGATGATTGATCCGGATTCCCTTTTTGATGTGCAGGTTAAGCGGATTCATGCTTATAAAAGGCAGTTACTCAATGTTTTAAAGATTATGGCTTTGTACAACCGGCTGCTGGAAGATCCTGAGGCTTTGCCCGGAAGTTTGACTTTCCTTTTTGGGGGGAAAGCGGCTCCCGGCTATCACTATGCCAAAAGCATTATTAAATTGATTCATGCATTGGCTGAGAAGGTGAACAAAGACCCCAGGGTTCAGGATAAATTAAAGGTTGTTTTTCTGGAGAATTTCAATGTCTCTTTAGCGGAGAGAATTTATCCGGCGGCAGATCTTAGTGAACAGATATCCACGGCTTCCCGGGAAGCTTCCGGTACAGGGAATATGAAGTTTATGATGAATGGTGCTCTTACTATAGGCACTTTAGACGGAGCCAATGTGGAAATTTACGAGGCCGTAGGGGATGAACATATATTTATCTTTGGCCTGAAGGCTGAGGAAGTCTTGGAATATAACCAAAATCGCAGCTACAAAGCCTGGGAGGAGTATCACGGTAATCCTGTCCTTCGAGAGATTTTGGAGCAGCTAAACTCCGATTATCTTACGGCAGACCCCAATGAATTTCGCAATATCTATGACTCCTTGCTCCTCTATAATGATGAGTTTTTTGTCCTCAAGGATTTTGCCTCCTATCTGGATAGCTTTCAGAAAGCACAGGCTCGTTATCTTGAGCAAGAGCAATGGCTTAAATCCTCTCTGCACAATATTGCCCAGTCGGGGATTTTCGCCAGCGATCGCACCGTACGGGAATATGCCCATCAGATATGGCGTGTACGTTGTCGCCGGGTTTCTCACTGAATCGTTCGTAAGAGGCGGCGGAAAGGAGTGGGTCAATGCGCAAGAAGGAATGTATTGCTATGCTTCTGGCAGGTGGTCAAGGAAGCAGGCTAGGGTGTCTAACCCGCAATATTGCTAAACCTGCGGTGTCTTTTGGAGGAAAGTACAGGATTATTGATTTTAGCCTCAGCAATTGCACCCACTCCAATATTGATACCGTTGGGGTGTTAACCCAATACAAGCCTTTTGTCCTTAACTCTTATATCGGAATGGGCTCAGCCTGGGACTTAAATTGCCTCAATGGTGGGGTGCATATTTTGCCCCCTTATATGGGAGAAGAGGAAGGAAGCTGGTACAAGGGTACTGCTAATGCTGTTTTTCAAAATCTGGCCTTTATCAATTTTTATAATCCGGAATATATTTTGATTTTATCCGGGGATCACATCTATCAAATGGATTATTATGAGATGCTGACTTTTCATAAAGAAAAAAATGCCGAAGTAACCATTTCCGCCATCCAAGTTCCTTGGGAGGAAGCTTCCCGTTTTGGGGTGATGCTGGTAGATGATAGTGGACGCATTAAGGAGTTTGTGGAGAAGCCCCTGTATCCTCCCAGCAATCTGGCTTCCATGGGGATCTATATTTTTAACTGGGAGGTACTTAAAACAGCGCTTATCGAGGATGAGGTGGATCCTCATTCGGATCACGACTTTGGCAAAAATGTTTTGCCCCGGCTCCTAAAACAAGGTAAACGCCTCTATGCGTTTCTTTTCCAGGGGTATTGGCGGGATGTGGGGACCATTGAGAGCTATTATAAGGCAAATATGGAAGTCCTGCAGGAAAAAAGGACAGCCAAGTTTTTTGAGCAAAAGAGGCGCATCTTTTCCAATGAAGAGATTTTGGCTCCTCAATATATCGGGGAAAAGGCGAAAATTCACAACAGCATAATCGGTAATGGCTGTACTATTTTGGGAGAGGTCTATGATTCCGTAATTTCTGCAGGGGTCTATGTGGGGGAAGGCAGTATTATCAGGGACTCCATTCTTTTACCGAATTCCGAAGTTCAGGAGGGAGTCAGGCTAAGGAAAACAATTCTGGGGGAGAATGCCCGCATATGCTCCCACTGTTCTATTGGGGATAAAACACAAGAGCCCTTTCCGCCACAGGAAGGAATAACCGTCATCGGGGATCATTTGCAAATCAGAGCCGGGACAATTATCCCTGAGGGCAGAAATGTAACCCAAGATTTGCTATAAGGGGGGTCACAGGGTGAACAGCGCCATCGGTATAATCTTTAGCAATATGAACTCCGGTGCTTTGCAAGGTCTAACCCAGGAAAGGCCTATTGCCGCTCTCCCTTTTGGGGGCAGGTATCGTCTGTTGGATTTTGCCTTATCCAGTATGGTTAACTCCGTCATACATACAGTTGGGGTGATCACTCCTCCCCATTATCGCTCTTTGCTGGATCATTTAGGGGCAGGGAAGGATTGGTCTTTGGACCGTAAATCCGGTGGGCTGTTCATTTTGCCAGGGGTGATTCACTCCTTAGGGCAATATAATATGCGTTTTAGTTTAAAGGATCTTGTCCTTAACCGGGAGTTTTTGGAGAAAGATTTTGCCCGGCAGGTAATAATCAGCAGCTCAGACCAAGTATATAATATGGATTTTCATCCCCTTCTCAAGCAACAGGAAGAGACCGGCGCTGATCTCACCTTAGTCTATAAACAAAGCCCTGAGCCTTTGACGGGGGAAGATAATCTTTATTTGCGACTGGATGGGTCAGGAAGAGTTGCAGCCATGGCCAAAACTAAGACTAAGCCTGAGCCGGGTGTTTCTTGGTCTTACTTTTGCAATATCTTTGTCATACGCCGGGAGCTTCTTTTGCAAATTCTCGATAGCTTTGGCAGTATCGAGAATCTCGAGTTAACCGAAGTCTTAGCACAATATCTCAGTGAGCTGAGAGTCTGGGGATACCACTTCGGTGGTTATATAGGTCGCATTGGCTCGGTCAAAGATTATTTTTATAACAACATGGCCCTTTTACAGGAGGAAATCCGGGGAGATCTATTTAAAAGCACTCGTCCCATTCGCACCAAGATCAGGGATAATCCCCCTACCCGCTATGGTTCTAAAGCGCAAGTGAAAAACTCCCTCATCTCCAGCGGCTGTGTGATTGAAGGTGTAGTGGAAAATTCCATCCTTTCCCGGGGAGTAGTGGTGGAAGAAGGCTGTATGGTTAACAACTGCGTGATTATGTCCAAATGCCTTCTTGGCAGAAATACCGTTTTGGAAAATCTGATTCTGGACAAATTTGTGGCGGTACAGGAAGGCAGTGTTTTGAAGGGGCGACCTAACCAGCCCATGGTAATCTCTAAAAAGGCGGTGATTTAGCACCGCTGTAAAGGAGGAGGTGGGCAAATGAAAATATTATTTGCTCTTACAGAAGCAGGTCCATTTATTAAGACCGGGGGTCTTGGGGAAGTGGGACGGTATTTGCCTTTGGCTCTAAAGGAGCAGGGGGTTATGGTGCGGGTAATGCTCCCGAAATACAGCTGCATTCCCGAAAATTATCGCCGGGAAATGAAACTCCTCCGGGAATTTAAAGTTCCCCTGGCCTGGCGCAACCAGTATTGCGGATTACAAGAGTTGGAGTATGAGGGTATCCATTACTATTTCCTGTATAATGAATACTATTTCCGCCGTTCCCAGTGTTATGGGGATGGGGATGAGGGGGAGCAATATGCCTATTTCAGCCGGGCTATTCTGGAGAGTATTCGCTATATGCCGGAGTTCAAACCGGATATTCTTCATTGCCATGATTGGCATACCGCCTTAGTCCCCCTTTTTTTAAAGGCTTTCTATAGCCAGGAGACCCAATATTTCAACCTTAAGACGGTCTTCACCATTCATAATCTCAAGTACCAAGGTATCTTTCCCCAAGAGGTGGTGGAAGATGTCCTGGGCTTAAGCAAGGATGATGAAGCCTGTGGGAAAATCGAGTTTTACGGTCAGGTGAATTATATGAAAGCGGGCTTAATTTACAGTGAGCGGGTGACTACCGTTAGTCCCACTTATGCTCAAGAAATTCAATATCCTTATTTTGGTGAAGGACTCCATGGCGTTATCCAGGAAAGAAAGACTTCCTTAATCGGCATTCTGAACGGGGCCCCTAAGCCGGAAGAACCTATGACTTTGGCTAAGAAAAGAGAGGCTAAGGCAAGACTGGAAGAGCATCTGGGCTTTGAGAGGAGAGAGGATATTCCTCTTCTCAGTATGATTAGCCGCTTAGTGGAGCAAAAGGGCTTGGATTTGCTGCTCCATGTCATGGAGGAGGTTCTCTTTCTTGATTTGCGTCTCATCATTCTGGGCAGCGGTGAGCAGTACTATGAAAGGGTATTGGAAGAGATAGGGAAGCGCTATCCGGAGAAAATGAGGGTTATCTTAAACTACCAGGAGGATCTGGCTCAAGCGATCTATGCCGGTGCCGATATTTTTCTGATGCCTTCCCGTTTTGAACCCTGTGGGATAGCGCAGATGGTTGCGCTTAGCTATGGGACTATTCCCATCGTCCGGGAAACTGGAGGTTTAAAGGACACGGTTAAGCCATATGATCCGGCCACAGGTGAAGGCAATGGGTTTACCTTTAGCAATTATAACGCTCATGAATTTCTTTATACTTTGCAAAGGGCGGTAAATATGTACCAAAGGGATAAGGAAGCTTGGCAAAGGCTGCAGCAGAACGCCTTAAGCTCAGACTTTAGCTGGAGCAGAGCGGCATCCCAATACCGTGAAGTTTACGAAAGTCTGTATTATGCCTGAGGGGATATGAATCTGAATAGAATTAGGAAATGGGTGAAATGCCTGTGCTTGAGGCTTATCATGATTCCCATAAGGATTTTTTTCGCGCTCCTTTTGGGGCTGTGCCCTGTGGCAGCACCATACGTCTAAGAATAATGTTTAAGAAGCCTGATCATGCAGAAAACGAGCCGAAAAGAATAGCTGAACAGGAGGAAAAAGTTAAAGAAGTAGATATAGTTAAAGAAGTTGAGGAAGCTGAAGAAGTTAAAAAAATTAAAGTAGTAGAAGAAAGTGTCATAGATGAATGTATTTTACGCTTCTGGGTGAATAACCAGGAAGTTCTATATCCTATGGAACAAGTTGCTTTCGAGCAGCAGTTAGACCATATACTCCCTGCCGGGTGGAATAAAAATGAAGTCAGAATCTATGAAATGTATTACCAGGCGCCAAAGGAACCTGGCCTAGTCTGGTATTTTTTTGTTTTTAATGCAGAGGGTAAAACCTATTTTTACGGCAATAATGGGGAGCACCTGGGAGGAATTGGACAGCTTTATCAGCAGGAGCCTCCCGGCTATCAAATCACGGTCTATGAACCCATGACTTTACCCCATTGGTATACTCGTGGAATAATGTATCAGATTTATGTGGACCGGTTTTACAATGGCAACGAAGACGGCAAAGTTCTTAACCCCCGGCCCCGTTCTCTCATACATGGAGACTGGTATGACACCCCTTTTTATATTAAGAATGACAAAGGAGAGGTTATCCGCTGGGACTTTTTCGGGGGCAACCTTCTCGGAGTGAAGAAAAAGCTTCCCTTTTTAAAGGAACTAGGGATCAGCATCATCTATTTCAATCCTATTTTTGACTCTTCCAGTAATCATAAATATGATACCGGGGATTATCTTAAGATTGACCCCATGTATGGCGATGAAGAAACCTTTGCTCAGCTTGTGCATGAAGCCCAAGCTTTAGGGATCTCCGTTATTCTTGATGGGGTGTTCAGCCATACCGGTGATGACAGTATTTACTTTAATCGCTATGGGAATTATCCCAGCCTTGGTGCCTACCAATCACCGGAATCCCCCTATTACTCCTGGTATAAATGGCAAGAGGACGGCGGGTACACCTGTTGGTGGGGAGTAAAGACCCTGCCTGAAGTGAAGGAAATGGAGCCGAGTTATCGGGATTTCATTATCCACTCCCCAAAGGGAGTGCTGCAGACTTGGCTAAGGTACGGTATTAAGGGATGGCGCTTGGATGTGGCTGATGAGTTGCCGGATGAATTCATTCAAGAGTTCCGCCGAGTAATGAAGAAGATAGAGCCTGAGGCAGTTCTTATCGGGGAAGTTTGGGAAGACCCTACAAATAAATTCAGCCATGGTCAATTGCGGCAGTATTTTTGGGGCAAGGAACTGGACGGAACCATGAATTATCTTTGGCGGGATATTTTTCTCCACTATCTTTTGGGACACATGGATGCCTATAAAGTTCATCAGCGTTTGATGAACCTCTATGAAAACTTTCCCCGGGAGAATTTCTTTGGGCAAATGAATATTATCGGCAGCCATGACCGAGCCCGGATTTTGACTCTGTTGGGCGAAGCTCCCCCGCAGGAACAGCTTTCTGTCTATGAACAGGAAAACTACCGGTTGCCCCCGGATAAGCGCTGGTTGGCCAAGCAGAGGTTGAAGCTATTCTTTTTAATTCAGATGAGTTTTCCGGGAGTTCCCTGTATTTACTATGGAGATGAAGCCGGCCTGGAGGGTTATCCCGATCCTTATAATCGTGGAACTTACCCTTGGGGCAGGGAGGATCAGGAGCTTCTGGAATGGGTAAAACGTGTTCTGCGCTACCGGCGGGAGTATGAGGTTTTAATAACCGGGGAGTTTCAGTCCTGTCCTTTGACAGGGCGAGTCTATGCTTTCAAACGAATCGGTGAGTTGGAAGAGATAATGGTTCCGGTTAATCCGCAACAGGATAAATATGAGGAAGTGGTTATAACTCTTGAATCCGAGGTGGAGCAAGTTATTGATATCTTCACAGGTCAGATTATTTATAAGCGCAAGCAAGAAACTTATCAGGAATCGTATGGAGAGGAGTTACCTTATAGAGATGAAGTATTTCATAGAGATGAGGTATCTCATAGAGAGGAGTTAGGGTATCAGAAGGTGCATTTTGCTTACCCAAAGCTTGACTATTATGAAAAACCTAAGATGGGCTTTTTGTATAATCATGAATTAAAAATTGTTCTGCCTCCTTTAACGGCAAAAGCTTTGCTTTGCCAAAAATACTCCGCCCAACGCTTCTTTAAAAAAGAGATTATGAGTCGTTCTTGCGGTATTCTCCTGCCTATTTCTTCTTTGCCTTCTCCCGGCGGAATCGGAGATTTGGGACCGGAAGCATATCATTTTTTGGATTTTCTTGTGGAGGCAGGCCAGAGTCTATGGCAGGTACTTCCTCTCAATCCTTTAGGCTTGAGGGACTCTCCCTATCAAAGTGAATCAGCTTTTGCGGGAAACACCCTCTTTATTAGCATGGAACTGCTGGTAACGGCCGGGTTATTGACCCGGGAGGAAGTAGAAGAAGAGTATTCTAAATCTGCTAAAAAGCATCAAAAGGATGATGATAAGCCAAAAGAACATGAAGAAAACGCCGGCTCTGGTTTCTTCTGGGTCAAAGAATATAAAGATGTTTTGCTGCGCAAGGCTTATGGGCGTTTTCGAAATTGTCTGGATAACAAAAATATCGATTCAAGCACTGCATATTCAGAAAATAAAAATTCAGATCCAAGGTGTTGGGACCCAAATTACTGTGACACAAACTATTTGAATCCCCATAACTATGAGACTTTTATACAAGACAATTCTTATTGGCTTAAAGACTATGCCCTGTATAAATGTTTAAAGCACAAGTTCCAGGACTTAGGCTGGCAGCAATGGGAGGAAAAATATCTCAACCGGGAACCGGGCGCTTTAGAAGAATTGGAGCGTGCATATTTCCAGGAAATTGACTATATTTATTTTGGAGAATACACCTTTAGCTACCAGTGGCAGCGCTTAAAACAATACGCTAATGCCCGGGGAATAAAGATTCTTGGGGATATTCCTATCTTCGTGGCTTATGACAGCTGTGACACCTGGGCTAATCGTGAGCTTTTTGCCTTGGATGCTCAAAATTACCCCAAAGGAACAGCCGGAGTGCCACCGGACTATTTTAGTCCTACCGGTCAGAACTGGGGTAACCCTCTCTATGATTGGGAGGCACTGGAGAGAATAGGATATGCCTGGTGGATACAACGAATCAAACAAAGTCTAGAGCGATTTGATGTGGTGCGCTTAGATCATTTTCGTGGTTTTGAAGCTTACTGGGAGGTTCCGGCTGGAGCCAAGACTGCCCAAGAAGGGCGCTGGCTAAAAGGCCCTGGAAAAAGGTTTTTTGAGCAGCTCGTTTCAGAGTTGGGACCTTTACCTCTTATTGCCGAGGATTTGGGCATAATTACTCCTGAGGTAAAAACACTTAAAGCCCTTTGCGGTTTTCCGGGGATGCAAGTTTACCAGTTTTCCCAAAAAGATGGCTCTGGAGAAGAAAGAGGAGAAGAATATGGTCAAGAAACAGTTTATTACTCGGGAACCCATGATAATGATACCCTTTTAGGCTGGTATTTAGCTCGAGGGTATGATTATGATAAAGCTTTAGAAATGGTAGACAAAGCTATTGAGGAGCTTTATGGAGGAAAAGGAACTTGGGTCATCCTTCCATTGCAGGATGTATTAAAGCTTGATTCCCGGGCGCGTATGAACATTCCCGGGACGATTAAAGGAAATTGGCAGTGGCGTGTCGAAAAGGAACAAATATCAAGAAAGGTCGGTTTTAGATTAAAAGACCTAGCCGTTAAGTATGGACGAGGAAGGGGAGTAGATGACCATTTCTTCCTGGGAACGATTTAAAGAGTATTTGTACTATGACCAAGAACTGGGGCTAACTTTAGATATTAGCAAGATGAATTTCTCTGCCGATTATTTTCCGGCCATGGCTGATAAAATGAACAAGGTTTACCAGGAGCTGGACCTTCTGGAAAAAGGGGCTCTAGCCAATCCTGATGAAGGCCGAATGGTGGGGCATTACTGGCTGCGCAATCCTGAGCTTGCGCCTACTGAAGAAATTGCTCAAGCTATCAAGGGAACTGTTTCAGATATTTTGGCTTTTGCTGAGGATATCCATGAAGGCCGGATTTGCGGGGAAAAAGGCAAAACCTTCACGAAAATTCTTTTGATAGGTATTGGCGGCTCCTGTTTAGGACCCCAATTTGCAGCCGAAGCATTAGCTTCCGGACAAGATAAGTTGAAGCCTTTCTTTATCGATAATGGGGATCCGGATGGCATCGACCGGGTACTACAGGTAATCGGAGACGATCTGGAGCGCACCCTTTGTATTGTTATCTCCAAAAGCGGGGGAACGATCGAAACTCGCAACGGGATGCTGGAAGTAAAATGCCGCTATGAGGCGTCAGGCCTTACATTTGAGAAACACGCAGTAGTTATTACCATGCCGGGAAGCAAGCTTGAAGAACTGGCGAAAGCCCAAGGGTGGTTGAAAGTCTTTCCCATGTGGGATTGGGTAGGAGGCAGAACCTCGGTATTGTCAGCCGTAGGGCTTTTGCCCCTTGCTTTGCAAGGAGTTGATATCAAGCAGTTTTTGCTGGGAGCCAAAGACTGTGATGCGCGAACCCGCCGCCGGGACACCAGGCAAAACCCAGGAGCTCTCTTGGCCTTAATGTGGTATCATGCCACCAAGGGTCGGGGAGGAAAAGAGATGGTGATACTACCCTATAAAGATCGCCTGGAGCTATTCTCCAAATACCTGCAGCAGCTGGTTATGGAGTCCTTAGGCAAAGAAAAAAGCCTGAAAGGGGAAACCGTCCATCAGGGGATAGTGGTTTATGGGAATAAAGGGTCCACTGATCAGCATTCTTATCTTCAACAACTCCTGGAAGGACCGGATAATTTCTTTGTGACTTTTATAGAAGTTCTTAAAGGTAGGGATGGCTTCTCTCCGCGAATTGCGGAAAACAGCACCAGTGGCGAGTATTTGCAAGCCTTTATGTTAGGTACCAGGGAAGCCCTAAGCCAAAAAGGGCGCGAATCCCTTACCATTACCGTAAAAGAGATTAACGCCTACACCCTTGGTGTACTGATTGCCCTTTTTGAGCGGGCCGTGAGCATCTATGCCCTTTTGGTGGAAATCAATGCTTATCATCAACCGGCAGTGGAAATGGGGAAGAAAGCGGCCGGGGAATACATAAAGCTTAAAAATCAAGTCTTGGAGTTTTTGAACAGCCAACCTGGGAAAAAGCATAGGGTTCCTGAAATAGCTCAGGCAATTCACGCCTCCGAGCAACAAGAGATTATTTTCAAGCTTTTACTCCATCTCGCCTCGAATCCTGACCATGGAGTGAAGATGGAAGAGGGCAGTCCAATTCTTGAATCAAGGTTTTATATATAAAAAGTTTTTATGTAAAATGATATTTGTCCTCAATGCTAACTTATTGTTAAGTAAATTGAATTGATTAATGAGCATCGCAGGTTTTAAACTTAAACTGTGGTGCTCTTTTTTGAGATCTGCCAAAATAAAGTTTGAAGATAGGAAGTCATAGCAAACATGAGGAGGACCTCAATGAATGATTAATATTCGTCGAGCCGGTGTTAGGGATGGAGAGTTGATGTAGGTTCCGGTAAATAAGGATGATTCAGGGACTTGACAATTCCGTGTTTTATACTAAACTGAATTTAGAATATTTTACATTAAAATCTAAATATGGTTTGGATTCAGGTGCCCTTTTTGGAGAAGGGAGAATAGGGAATCGGGTGCAACTCCCGAGCGGACCCGCCACTGTAACGAGGAGTCTCTTTCAAGGATGCCACTGGGTAACTGGGAAGGCGCAAAGAGATGATGATACGAAGTCAGGAGACCTGCCTGGATCTGGAGACACATGAATAATGGTAAAGTTCATGGTCATTTTGCTTTGCCGTGAGGGCAAGCGAGGTGGCTATGAACTTTTTCTTTTTCATGTGGTGCCTTTGATAAAAAAAGTCTAAAGGGGGTGAATAACAAAAGGGACGAGTAAAGTGATATTGCTATGCAATGTTGCAATTTAAGTGATGCTCAAGCAAGTGATGGTTGCAATTAGGAAAAGACCTAAGTCTGAATATTTGGAGTAAAGGAGAGATAAAACAATGAGTAATCCGGTAAATGTAACCAAAACAGAGGTTCAAAAAGGAGCCAGCTCTGTCAGAAGGTTAGCGATTATGGCAATCTTTATTGCCTTGAGTGCGGTTGGCGCTATGGTGAAGATTCCCAGTCCCTTAGGAACAGTGGCCTTTGATTCCGCTCCCGGGTATTTTTGTGCTATAGCTTTTGGGGGTTTGGAAGGCGCTGTCGTAATTGCTCTCGGTCATCTCTTGACTTCGGGAGTGGTGGGTTTTCCCATGGGGATTCCCATGCACTTGGCTATTGCTGTGGAAATGGCTGTTTTCGCCCTAATCTTTCGTTGGGTCAATAGAAAAATTGGTTTAATTCCTGCTGTTATAATTGCTTCAGTCCTCAATGGTGTCGTGGGTGCATTTACAGCTTATCCTCTTGGTGGTATGGGAACTGTCATTGGCTTAATGCCTTTCCTCCTTCTGGGGTCAGTCCTAAATGTAGTGATAGCTGCTTTGGCTTATAAAGCTCTGAAAGGAAGCCGGTTAATCTAAGGAGTGTTAAGGTGGAGCGAGTAATTGAGATAGAGAATCTTACCTATCGTTATGCACGGGCTGAGGAGACCAGTTTAAAAAAAATCACCTTGGCAGTGGAAAAGGGTAAATTTATGGCCATTATGGGACATGCAGGTGCGGGCAAAACCAGCTTAAGCTTGTGTTTGAATGGATTAATACCCCAGTTTATGCAAGGGCGGATGCAGGGTGAAGTTAGGGTTAAAGGTAAGGATACCCGAAGCATACCCGTTCAAGAGTTGGCCAAGGAAGTAGGACTGGTCCTCCAAGATCCGGAGAGTCAGATTATTTGTCGTACTGTGGGGGAGGATGTGGCTTTCGGTCCCCGCAATTTCGGTATAGCTAAAGAGGAGATTCAAGAGCGGGTTCGTCATGCGCTTGCTAAGGTGGGCTTACTTGGCTATGAGGAGCGAATTACTACAGAATTGTCAGGCGGAGAAAAACAAAGGCTGGTCATAGCCGGAGTACTGGCTATAGAACCGGAAATATTGGTAATGGATGAACCCACTTCTGAGCTGGATCCGGAAGGGAGATTGGAGATCTATCAAACTTTAGATGAGCTTTGTCGGGAAAAGGAGCGGACCATTGTTGTTATTGAACATTCCAGTGAGGAGATATTGGCAAGAGCTGATGAAGTTATTGTGCTAAAAGAAGGAGAAATCGCCTGGCAAGGTCAGCCGGCAAAGCTCTTTCGCAATATTCCCCTTGTTCGGGAGTTGGGCCTAAAGCCCTTGCCTGTAAGTTTATTAGGCTGGAGCTTATACGAAAGAGGCTGGATCACCCAAGAAGATATCCCTTTAGAAGTGGTAAATGCAGAAAAACTGATTCGCCGGTTAATAGGTCAAGGAGAAAAAATTGAGGCTACCGGAAATAAAGCTGACGAGGGGAAAATACAGAATCGGAAAATTGAGATTGGTTTAAAATCCGGTGAGTGGGAAGTACAGCCCCAGAGAACAGAGAAAAATCTGAAAGCAGAGGATAATCAGAGAATAGAGGTATATTCAGGAACGCAGGCGCATCCCAGAGCAAAAGAAAAAAGTCAAGGAAGTCCTCCCTTGATTCGGGTAAAAGACCTTTACCATCAATTTGCCTCAGGGAAGATGGGAGTGGGAGGAATTGACCTGGAGATTGGGCAGGGAGAATTTGTTGCTTTAGTCGGAGCCAATGGAGCGGGAAAAACCACCTTGGCTAAACATATGAACGGCTTGCTGAAGCCCACTTCCGGGGATGTAATAGTTAAGGGCAGGAATACGAAAGAGTATGATACTGCTCAGCTGGCTCAAATTGTGGGGTATGTCTTTCAGAATCCTGATCACCAAATTTTCTCGGCTACTGTGGAAAAAGAATTGGAGTTTGGTCTGAAAAACGCAGGTTTTACCGGTAAAGAAGTAGGAAAGAGAATTGCTCAGGCTTTGGAGTTAACAGGCTTAGAAAAATACCGCCACGTTCATCCTTTTACTTTAAGCAAAGGGGAGCGCCAGTTTATTGCCGTGGCTTCCGTTTTAGCTCTTACTCCGGAGATCCTGGTTATTGACGAACCTACAACCGGTCTTGATTGGACAGGGGTAGAAAAAATCATGGAGTTGCTTCAGCAACTCCATAGAGAAGGAACTACTATTCTTATGATCAGTCATGATATGGATAATGTTTTGGAGTATGCCGAGCGGGTTATTCTCATGCAGGAAGGCCGGATCATTTTGGATGCGCCTCCCTGGGAAGCCTTTACCCAGAAAACTGCTTTTGAGCAAGGAGCGATCCGCCCACCTCAACTGGCAGTCTTGCAGCAAAGGTTAAGAGACTTAAATTTTCAGGCCAACTCAGTCAGTGAGTTCCGGCAAAGCCTGCTTCAGATTATAGAGGAAGGGAAGAGGCAGAGATGATTTTAGCATATGGACAGGAAGATTCTTTCCTTCACCGGCTGGATATTCGAACCAAGCTATTCGGTTTTCTCACAGCAACGGTTTGGTGTTTTCTCTTTCAACACCCTCTTTATAATTTGAGCCTTTTATGTGGAATGGTTGTTCTAACTGTACTAAATAAAATTTCTTTTCATAAGGTTTGGCAAATGCTCTGCCCCTTATTGCCCATTTTTTTCATTCTTTTTCTTTTTACCGGTATGACTTATCCTTTGGATAGATTTCACAGTGAAATATATAAAATCTCCCTCTTCTCAATCAATGAAAACTGGAAACTTTTCTCCCTTGGCGGAATTTTAACCGGGGTTAACTTTATTTGCCGCTTGCTGATTATGGTTCTGGGTTCAATGCTTTTAACCCTGACAACATCTTTGGAAGAATTCATGGACCTGTTAAACCGCCTGCGGGTTCCAGGGGAAATCTCTTTTATGCTCACCACAGCAATCCGCTTTATCCCCACACTGGACAAAAAAAGAATTCAGATTCTCGAAGCTCAAAAGGCTCGCGGAGCTAAAATTAATGATCGGGGCATAATAGGTAACATAACATCTTATCTCCCTATTATGGTTCCTTTGTTTATCAACTCAATTTTGCTTGCTGAAGATTTGGCCAAAGGGAT
>ENA-OWPA01000967-OWPA01000967.1-bioreactor-metagenome-genome-assembly--contig:-NODE-967-length-24952-cov-4.468864_pt1 | contig 24952 bp, 26 predicted proteins | sample MGYA00238139_ERZ651803 | MGnify/ENA primary metagenome ERZ651803 (study PRJEB26909, sample SAMN07631231) | bioreactor metagenome | isolation source: Switchgrass digestor | place: USA: Dartmouth... | reverse complement strand
GTACTGGGCGTGCAGGACTTTTTCTGGTGCCGGACGGGCAAGATGGCCGTCTCCTCCCTGTGCACCTGCACAGCGGAGGACCGATCGCAGAGAAGTTACTTCGGGCATCCTATTCATCAGAAAACGTTACGTTCATGAATTATATGCCTACGGAAAGTATAGCGCAATCTTGATTGTTGGGATATGGATATTATGGGCATTCACGAAACTTCCCCTTGAGTGGCCGCGCCATCTTGCCCCAGGCAGATACTCGATACCCCCTGCCGTATTTCGGCGGGCGCGTACCCGATGAAGGGAGCTAAGCGTCATAACGGTGTCAGCGCAGAGACGCACACAGTTGCGGCGGAGAGCCGCAGGGATCTTACCCACAGGAGGTTGCAGGATGCGGAGGAGACTTGTCATTTTGGGAACTGGCCCCGCGGGACTAACCGCTGCGATTTACACGGCACGGGCCAATCTGCAGCCATTGGTCATCGAGGGAAACCAGCCTGGCGGGCAGCTGACCACCACCACCGAGGTGGAGAACTTTCCGGGCTTCCCAGAAGGGATACTGGGTCCTCAGCTGATGGATAACATGCGGGCGCAGGCGGAGCGCTTTGGCGCCGAGTTCCGCTCCGGGTATGTTACCCAGGTGGATTTCTCCAGCCGGCCCTTTAAGATTACGGTGGATGACACCGATGTGGTGGAGGCTGACGCCGTGATCATTTCCACCGGTGCCTCCGCCAAGCTGCTGGGCATTCCCAACGAGAAGGAAGCCATCGGGCGCGGCGTCTCCACTTGTGCTACCTGCGATGGCTTCTTCTACCGTGGCAAGAAGGTCCTGGTGGTGGGCGGCGGCGACTCTGCCATGGAGGAGGCCGTCTTCCTCACCAAGTTTGCCGACGTCACTGTGGTACACCGGCGGGATCAGCTTAGGGCCTCGAAGATCATGCAGGAGCGTGCACGGGCCAATCCCAAGATTTCGTGGGTACTTAACGTGAAGCCCAAGGAAGTGGTCCTGGGCGAGAAGGGGTTCGTGGGCCTCAAGGTGGTGGACAACGCCACCGGCGAAGAGCGGCTCCTGGAGGCTGACGGCATGTTCGTCGCCATCGGGCACAAGCCCAACACCGACTTCCTGAAAGGCCAGGTAGAACTGGACGAGCAGGGCTACGTGAAGACCATTCCAGGCACTTCTGAGACCAGCGTGCCAGGTGTTTTCGCCTGCGGCGACGTGCAGGATCACCGTTACCGCCAGGCCATTACGGCGGCCGGTTCGGGCTGCATGGCCGCCCTGGACTGCGAGCGCTACCTGGAGGCGTCTGCCGCACAAGACTGGTCACAGGCGTTGAATAAGTAACTGCTCCGCCGGCCCCTGTTTCTGACCAGGGCCGGCTCTTTTTCTGTCCATCTGCATTAACTGATAAACTATGAAATTTTGCCTAGCTGAGGAGCAGGATGATGGGGGAACTCCGACGAAGTGTGCAATGAGCGCCCCAGATGTGGGAGGCAATGCAGATGGGCAGGATTTTGGTTGTAGACCCGTCCCTGCTGGATCGCAAGCGGATGACGATCCTGCTGGAAGCGGCCGGGCACCAGGTGCTGGAAGCTGCCTCTCCCAGCGAGTTCTGGTCGGGCAGAGTGGTGGAACCGGGCGAGTCGGTGGACCTGATTCTGACCGAACTGGATATGGGCGACGGGCCGGATCCAGCGTTCTTGGTCGAACTGAAGGAGAGCCCACGCTGGTCCGCCGTTCCGGTGGTGGTTGTGACTGCGCCGCTGCCCCGGGCCGCGGTGATTCAGCTCGTGAAGAACGGCGCCGAGACGGTGGTGACCAAGCCCTTCGCACCTGAGGTGTTGCTGCGCCGGGTTACCGATGTGCTGCTGGAATATGGCGACGGCTACCCGGAGGGGGCGGCCCGGTGGGACCTGGCAGCGGAAGTGACCCGTGAGCTGAAACGGAGCCAGCGACTGGCAACGCCTGTGTCTGTGCTGGTGCTGCGCCTGGACAGGCCTGTGGACCGGCGGAACCGCAGTCTGCTCTTCCCGTGCATGGGCCGGGTGCTGCGGGGCTCCGACCGGGTGGCCCAGGTGGGGCCGGATGCGGTGGGCGTGCTGCTGACCGACGCCGACCAGGCGGGGGCTGCCGAGGCCGTCAAACGGCTGGCCAGTGTCATCCAGCGGGAGGGCAGCCCTGTGCCCTTCAGGCTGCTTGGCGTCGGCATCTCTTCGTACCCCGAAGACGTTGGGGACGGGCCCAACCTCATCCGGCTGGCCCAAGAGCGTGCAATGAACCGCCTTAACCCATGAGTCTGATCTGCCGGTAGGCGCCCCTCGGGGCGCTTTTTTTTGATGGCTTCGACAGCGGTGCTTGCCGGCAGACGTGCTGGGACTTCACTGCCTTTACCAGGATTGGGAAGCGGCGCCTGGGAGGTAGGGAGAGACGGCAAGTCGAATATCACATAGTACCTGTAAGTACTGGAATTAAACGGAATGAAGCAAAGAGCAGAGCCGCTTCTGTGCGCCAGCGAAGAACGCCAAGATTGGGGGAGACAACATAGCGATGAGGCAGCAAGGATTGCGGGCAGCCACCCTGGGCTTGGGCTTGACTGTGCTGGGCTTCCTCCTGCCGGGTGCCGCCCTGGCCGCGGACTATACGGTAAAGGTGAACGGCGCCGTTGTGTCTGGTACGATGGCGGAGATCCGCGACGGACAGTTGATGGTTGCGGTACGCCCCTTTACTGAGGCCCTGGGCGCCAGGGTCGACTGGGATGCCGCTGACAAGCGGGCGACGATCGTGAACAGCAGCGGGCAGACGGCCTTCTGGCTGGGCAGTCATACCAGTTTCCAAAATGGTCGGCAGCTCTGGTCGCCGGTGAAGCCTTATCTGAAGCAGGGAAGCACCATGGTGCCGGCCTGGTTTCTGGCCGTTCGCCTGGGCGCCGGCGTCAGCTTTGACGGAACGACCCTCTATGTGGACTTGAAGGATCTGAAGCCAGCAGCCCAGACGACGGTGGTGGCGGACAAGGGCCTGGCACAGTCGTACTACTACTTCCCGTTCCCAGCGAGCGCCGATTATGAAACGTACTACGACACCATGGGCGCCTCCCGTTTTTGGGATGGGACCCAATTTGGCCATGAGGGGACGGATATTGTAGCCCCCAAATGGACCCCCGTGGTGGCTGTGGCCTCGGGCAAAGTGGTCCGGTACGGATGGAACACTCTGGGCGGCTACCGGGTGACCGTTGAGCTGGACGACTTCCCGGGCTACCGGTTCTATTACGCCCACCTGAGCGGTTATGCCCCAGGCCTATATGAAGGGGCTCATGTGAAGGCCGGCCAGGTGCTGGGCTATGTGGGCAGCACAGGAGAAGGGCCGGAGGGGACGGAGGGCAAGTTTGTCGATCACCTGCACTTTGGGATCTACGGCCCGGACTGGTCTGCCATCAACTCGTACCCGTACCTGAAGTATTGGGAGAATCACAAGGTAGACTGGTAGCCTTTCATACTGAGCCTCCGCCGGCTTCCGCCGCGCGGGGGCTCTTTTGCGCGGGTGCTGCCCCACCCGGCACTGCCAGCAGCGAAAGCGCTTCTGCCAGTTGAACTGTGGTGAAGCGGTTTCGGAACCGGCGGGAGAGCAGCCGCGCCAGTTCCTGGCGGAGGGCGGCAGCGATCTCCGCCACATCCTCCTCGGTGAGCGGCGCAGCCCCTGGCGGTGCGACGCCGGCCTCCAGCCCCTCTTCCGCTGCCTGCCGCAGCACCTCGAGCAGGCTTTCGCCGTACTCGGCCAGCCGCTTGGGGCCGAGGCCGGGGCAGTTTGCAAGCTCCTCTGCCGTGGTGGGGCAGGCCAGTGCCAGATACTCCAGATGGGCGTTGCTGAGCACGAAGTAAGCGGGACGGCGAATCTCTCGCGCACGCTCCCGGCGCCACCGGCGCAGCCGCTCGTAGATGGTATTCGCTGACAGGCCGGCCGTGGAACGCTGCGGAGCCTCGACTTCCAGATCCATCATAAGGATCGCCTCCCGATAACATGTTCGTTATCCAGATACTACCATACGAACACGAGGGCGAACAAGCCCCCTTTTGCAGAATGCAGAAGAGTTTGGCGGTGGGCCGGAGACAAGGAGCGCATCTTGGCAGCCTCGAATAGAGAAACTTTGGAAGGGCTTGGTCCGGACATACCCGGACACATCGACGAAAGGGGCGAAAAGCCTTGGATCTCGCATCACACTTGGCAGATCTGGTGGCAGCCAGCAGCATCACCGGGCGGGAAGAGCCGCTGGCACAGCTGCTGCAGTCGGAATGGGCGCCGCTGGTGGATGAATCCACCGTGACGCCCCTGGGCAGCTACATCGGGCTGAAGCGGGGCGAGGGCTCCGCCGCGGCGCTGCGGAGCCTGCCGCTCCCGGACAAGCCGGGGGTGCTGAAGCATCCCCATGCACGGCCCCCGGGGCCGCCCCGGGTGCTGGCCGCGGCCCACATCGACTCCATTGGCGGTATGGTGACGGCCATCGAACCGGGTGGATTCCTCCGCTTCACCACCGTGGGCGGCGTCGACCGCCGGCTGCTGATGGCCCAGGAGGTTGAGGTGCACGGCGCCCGGGTGATTCCGGGCCTGGTGGGGACCAAACCGCCCCATGCCACTTCGCCGGAGGACCGCAGCAGGCTAGTGCCTGTGGAAGAGCTGTACATAGACACTGGGCTGCCGGAGGACGAGGTTCGCAAACTAGTGCCGCTGGGGGCGCCCGTGCTGCCCCGGTTCCGCTTCCGGAAGCTGCAGAACGGGCGGTACTCCAGCCGCTACATGGACAACCGGGCCAGCGCAGCGGCGCTGCGGGTGGCACTGGAGGAACTCAGAACGCTGCGGCATACGGCGGATTTTTACGCGGTGGGCAGCGCCGGCGAAGAGTTCGGCGGGATGCCCGGGGCCGTGACCGCCACCTTCGCGATTCAGCCGGACATCGCCATCGCCGTGGACGTCACCTTCGCCAAGCACCCGGGCAGCGAAGAGGATTCCTTCCCTCTGGGTGAAGGGCCGACCATCGGCGTGGGGCCCAACTGTTCGCCGAAGCTGACGCGGGTACTCAGGGAGATTGCCGAGGATCTGGGCATGGGCTACGCCCTGGAGGTGCTGCCGGGCAACTCCGGAACCGACGCCTGGGGCATGCAGGTGGTCCGGGGCGGAGTAGCCACAGGTGTGCTCTCCATCCCCCTCAGGTATATGCACACGCCGGTGGAGACCGTGGACCTCGCGGACATTCGGGCGGCAGGCCGGCTGCTGGCCCACCTGGTCAGCCGCACGGACGCCGCCCTCGTGGAGGAACTGTCATGCTACTAGAGAAGCTGAGCAACGCGTGCGGCGTCTCCGGCCGGGAGGATGAGGTCCGGGAGGCTCTCCGGCAGGAGCTGGCGCCGTACGTCGATGAGATGTGGACGGATCCCCTGGGGAACCTGATCATGCGCAAGGGCGACGGCCCCGTGAAGGTGATGCTGGATGCCCACATGGACGAGGTGGGCTTCTGCGTGGGCGACATCACGTCGGAGGGCTACCTGAAGCTGAAGAAGATCGGAGGACTGGACGACCGGGTGCTGCCCGGCCGGGAGGTCTGGGTGACCCAGCGGCGGATTCCCGGGGTGCTGGGTGCCAAGGCCTGGCACCTCTGCAGCGCCGAGGAGCGCAGGAAGGCCATCCCTTTCAAGGAGATGTATGTGGACCTGGGCTGCCGCAGCCGGGCGGAGGTGGAGGCCCTGGGTGTGGAACTGGGCGACCCCGTCTATTTTGCCACCATCTTCGAGCACTTCAGCCCCCGGGTGGTCAAGGGCAAGGCATTCGACGACCGGGCCGGGTGCGCCGTGCTGGGAGGCGTGCTGCAGGGCGAGGCCCACCCCGGCATCACCCTGTACGCTGCCTTTACGGTACAGGAGGAGATCGGCCTCCGGGGTGCCCGGGTGGCGGCCTACAATCTGAACCCGGATCTGGCCATCTCCCTGGAGGGCACCGGCTGTGCCAACGTCCCAGGGGTGGATCCCAAGGAGACCATCACCAATATGGGAGAGGGCCCGGTGATCTCGCTGATGGACGCAGCCGGCATACCGAACCTGCAGGTTTTCAACCTGCTGGTGGAGGCCGCCCGGGAGGCCGGCATCCGCTACCAGTTCCGGCGCCTTACCAGCGGGGGCACCAACGCCGGGCGGATTGCTCTCGAGCGGGCGGGCATTCCCGCCTGCACCGTCAGCGTCCCCTGCCGCTATATCCACACCAACGCCGCCCTCCTCAACCTGGACGATCTGGAGGGTGCCGTGTCCTTGATCCACCACTTCCTGCGGAAGGTTGAGAAAGGGGAATTCCGCCCATGAGCAGTCTACTGCTGGAACGTCTGCACCGCCTGGCGGCCCTGTGGGGCCCCTCCGGGCGTGAGTATAAGGTAGCCGCAGCCCTGGAAGAGATGATCCGTCCCTACGTGGACGAGGTACGCACCGACGCCATCGGCAACCTGATCGCCGTGAAGAAAGGCGCCCCCGGCGGGAAACGGGTGATGCTGACCGCCCACATGGACACGCCCGGGGCCCTGGCCCTGGAAGTCAGCGAGGAAGGGCTGATCCAGCTGGCGCCGGTGGGCGACCTGAAGGTGCACCACCTGATCGGCCAGCGTGTGGTCTGGGGATCCGGTGTGGTGGGCGTCATCCAGCACGAGGCGGTGGATGAGTCCAAGGACCTGGCGTTTCGCAAGCTCTGGTGCGACATCGGCGCCCGCAGCCGGGAGGAGGCCCTGGCCAACGTGCCGCTGGGCGACATGTGCACACTGGTGGGAGAGCTGCAGCAGATGGGCGCTGACCTGATTACAGGGCCCGGCCTCAACAACCGGGCGGGCTGCGCCGTGCTCTTAGAGGTGGCGGAGCACCTGCAGGGGGCGCTCCATGAGGTGGCCTTCGTTTTTGCAACCCAGGGGGCCGTGGGACCCCGGGGTGTGGCTCCTGCTGCTTACGGACTGCAGCCTGACGCCGCCTTTGTGGTGGAGATGACCCCCAGCGGCGGGCTTCCCGGCGGGCCCAAGGTGGCCGTGCGGCTGGGCGAGGGTCCTGCCCTGAAGCTGAAGGACGCCTCTTTTGTGGCCCACTGGCGGCTCAGCGAGCTGGTGCGCAGCGTGGCGGAGGCGGAGAAGATTCCCCTGCAGACGGAGATCAACTCGGACGTGGACCGTACCGGCGCCCGGGCAGTGGCTGCTGCGGGGTATGGGGTGCCCACCGCGGCGCTGGACCTGCCCGCCCGCTATCTGGGCACCGCAGGGGAGATGGTAAGCCTCAGGGATCTGATGGGCGCCGCGGACCTGCTGATGAAGCTCCTGCAGGGGTCCCTTGCGTTCTGAGACCGGTTGACGGAAATCAGCCTGCTGGGCTACACTTCAGATAGTGATCTGGAAGGATTTGGCCTGGCAGGGAGTTGTCTCCATGGTTGACAGACCGCAATCCGTGCTGGAGCACCTGACGGAACTGCGCCGGCGCATCCTCGGCGCCCTGGCGGCGGTGGCGGCCGGCGTGGGCCTGGCAGCCGTCTTTGTCCACCGGCTCCTGATGGAGGTCATCACCCGGCTCCAGGCGGAGACGGGCATCAGAGCGGTCCAGTACAGCTTTGCCGATACCTTTCTGACGGAACTGAAGCTCGCGGTGCTGGGGGGGCTGGTGCTGGCCCTGCCGGTGGTGGTCTACCAGGTGGTGGCCTTTGTGCTGCCCGCGCTGACTCCGGCGGAGCGGCGCCTCCTGTACATCGGGCTTCCGGCGGCGGCCGGCCTCTTCCTGGGAGGGTGTGCCTTCGGCTGGTTCGTGGTGGTGCCCATCACCCGCGGGTTCTTCCTGCGGGTGGCTGCCGGTGCTGGCGTTGAGGCCCTGATTACTCCGGGGGCGTACATCAGCTTTGTGATGAACCTCTGCCTTCCTCTGGGGCTTGCCTTTGAACTGCCGCTGGTGGTGGTGGTGCTGGCCAAGGTGGGGCTGCTGTCAGCCCGAGCCCTGCTGCGGGTGCGGAAATACGCCTTTCTGGCCATCCTGGTCCTGGCGGCTGTGCTCTCTCCGCCGGACGTCATCAGCATGGCGATCTTCCTGGTGCCCCTCTACAGCCTCTACGAACTGAGCATCCTCGTGGCCCGCGCGGTTGGACCCAAGAACGGATAAGGCAAGCCCCCGCAGCGCCGGGAAATGGCCTGCGGGGGCTTGTTTCAATCTTTCCTGGTCCGTCTGAAACGGCGCCAGGGCAGGCCCAGGCGTCGCCACAGGTAGCCCCTCCAGCCGTACCGGTCTACCAGGGCGTCTCGCACGTGCTGCCAGAACCGGCGAGCCCGCCGTGCGGCTCCGGGGTCCACAGAGGCAGAGGGGGGCGCAAAGCGCACTTGCTCGTAGTCTTGGGCAAGATGTTGGGCAGCCCTGGCCAGGGCAGGCCACTGCTCGCCCAAATACTCGGCGTACTCCCGGGGGGTCTGATGGGGTCGGCGGCCTGCGCCGAAGCGGTCCATCAGGCTCTCGGTCCGGACCCAGACCTGCTGCACGGTTTGCGCGGCATCCTGCGCCGGGAGGGAGTCCAGCCGCCGCAGCCGCCGCCAGCCGAGCAGGGCAAGCGCAGCAGCTGCCCCAACCAGCAGGAGGAGCGGGAGCAGGATCCCGGACGGGGCTTGGCCCTCATCAGGAAGAGCGGCGTCGCCCTCTGCGGGGGCAGTCGGCGCTTCCGCCTGCTCAGGCCGCTCCGGCTCCGCGTTGGGGGAAGAGGCGTCGGGTGCCGGTGCTTCATTCCCTTCCTGAGCGGGGGCGGGGTGCGTCCTGTCCACCAGCGGGAGATCGCCCCGGGGCGTGGGGTCAAAGGTGACCCACCCGTACTCCGGGAAGTAAGCTTCCACCCACGCGTGGGCCATGCTGTTGGTGACGGGCAGAACGATGTTGCCCTCGCCGTCGCTGCTTCCTGCCAGGCCGGGGGGAACGGCGAATCCCTCCACCAGCCGGGCCGGCACGCCCAACTGCCGGAGCATCACCACCATCGCGGAGCTGAAGTAGGTGCAGTAGCCCCGCTGGGTGTCGAAAAGGAAGTGGTCGACAAAGTCCCGGTCAGCCGGCGGCACCGGCGGGTTCAGGTCATACTCCAGTCCCCGCAGCCATGCTTCCAGGGCGACGGCTTTGTCGTAGGGATGATCCTGGCGGGCGGTAATGGACTGGGCCAGGGTTTTTACCCGGGAAGGGACGGAGGCGGGCACCTGCAGGTAGGCATTGTAGGCGGTGCTGGGTGCGCTGCGGCTTACGGTGCGGATCTGCTCGCCGCTGAACGCAGGCACCCGGGACGTCACGGCATAGGAGCCGCCCGTGGGCACTGCTTCGGCAGCCAGCAAGTTGCCGTCCGCGTCGGCTTCGTAGGCGTAGCCCTCTACCCGCGCCGGCTCCAGCAGGTTGAAGAGGGTGGGGCCGAAATCCGCCGCGGGCCGGATCTCGATGGTCCGGTACTCCCAAGGCACGCCGGACCCCATCTGCGAGGGAAGCTCACCGCTGGCAGACGGCTGAACGGCTTTCGGAGTGCCGGGAAGCCAGGTGCGGCCGTTGTAGGTCTGGAACGCGGCCCCCCGGAGGTAGATGGTGGACGCAGGCTGTTCGGTCAGAACGAGCTCCAGGGCCAGGCTGTTATCCAGCTGCACCGGTCCGCCCAGGGCATCGATGCTGGGCGCAAATCCGGTGCGGGCCAGGGTGAAGCGGCCGGCAGCGACGGCGCCGCCCCGCATCTGGCTCAAAAAGGGGAAGATGCGCTGCGCCTGTTCGCCCAGCTGTCCCAGGTTGTAGGGGGAGGAATTGGCGGGGAGCAGCCCGGCCAGCAGTGCGACAGCCAGGAGGGCCGCTGTCGGGGCGGCGGGACTGCTCTGCCCGCAGACGGCGCGTCCCGCGGCGGTCCACTGGGCCTGCCGGCGGGCGTTCAGCCCCAGAAGCCACATGAACCAGGCCAGGAGGAGGAAGGGGATGAAGTAGCGGAGGCTGCGGTCGAAAAACCAGCTCCACTGGGTGCCGAAGATCAGGGCGCCCAAGGCTGCAGCCCAGAAGGCGCTGCCCCGGCGGAGGTTCTCCCGGAGAATAAGGGCGCCGCTGCCAAGGGCCAGGAGCAGGAGGAAGAGTTCGCCCAATTCTGGGCTGAAGGTGGCGTTCCACTGCCCCTGGGCGAGCTTGCTGCCCAGCACAGTCAGATCATTCAGGAGGCGTGCAGACAGAGCGCTCCAGCGGTTCGAGACCAGGGGGGCAGCCCAGCAGCCTCCGAGGCCCGCCAGCGTAAGCAACAGCGCCGCTCCGCCTGAGCGGTACCAAATCCAGCCGAAGGCTGCCCCTGCCGCGGCATATGCGGCCAGCCGTGCAGGCGGCGTTGCGAGCCGCCAGAAGGCACTCTGCGAGGCCAGCAGCAGGTAAAGGAGGCCGGTGCCGAGGAGCACGCTGCGCAGCTGGTGCCAGGGGGAAAGAGGTGCCCGCTTCATGGCATCTCCCCCTTTGGGCCGGGCAGTACACGGTACTCAGCCAGGCTGCTGATTTCGGCCCCCACGGGGAGGCAGTATACCGCTGTACCGGACGCAGCCAGCTGCTTAGCCCTGCGGCTGCCGCCCGCCGGCTCCGGCCATGAAGCGGGACGGAGCAGAACCAGTAGCACCTGGTGGCGGGGCTGCAGGCGGAGCAGTTCCGCGGCAAGCTGCGGTGAAAGGCCCGTGGTGATGACTGCCAGCAGCGTGCGGCCCGTAAGGCGGGCTGCCTCTCGCTGCAGCACCTGTTCGATGGGCACCTGGCCCCGGGCCTCCATGTGGGCGAGGGCTTCCAGCACTTCGCTGAAGGGGCGCTCACCCTGCCCCGGGGCGGTGGCGAACCGCTCCTGGGCATGGGCAGCCAGGGCGAAGGGGATTTTCCGCTGGCGGCAGAGGGCAGCCAGGCTGGCTGCTACCTCCAGCGCCGCTTCGAAGGCAGCCTGTCCATCTTCGGTGGGTCCGTAGGCCTCGTGGGCCGCGTCCGGTAGAAGCAGCACATGGGCGGCGGCATTCTGTTCAAACTCGCGGAGCATCAGCTGCCCTGTGCGGGCGGTGCTCTTCCAGTGGATGTGGCGGGGGTTGTCGCCGGGGCGGTAGCGGCGGATGGTCGCCTGCGTGGTGTGGTCTGTGAAGGCCTGCCTGCGGCTGCGCACAGGGCCCACTGGCTGGGACAGGGGCAGCGGAATCCCATCCAAGGGATGGATGCGGGGATAGACCGTAATCCACTGGTCGCTGCGCAGCTCCCGCTGGCCCCGAAAGAGCCCGAAGGGGTCCCCCAGGACCAGGCGCACCGGTCCCAGCTGGTAGTGGCCCCTGCGCCGGACCACCAGATCATCGGTCAGCACCCGGCTGGAGCGGGGGCCCACGGCCGAAGCTTTACGGGGCGCGCCGGCGGCAGCGAGGCTGCCTGGGGTGAGGTCGTCCACCTCGAGCCAGGGAATGGGGAAGAGGGACCGGTTTTTGAGGTGGAGGCTGACGCCTGTGCTTTCGCCCACACTCAGCCGTTCCCTGGAGAGTTCCAGCCGGGCAGACAGCCCTCTGAGGGTGCGGCAGGTCCAGAGAAGGCTCAGAATGAGCAGGCCGGCGCTGGTGTAGAAGAGGAAGTAGGGCAGGCGCCCGCTGCTCAACCTGGCGAAAAGGAAGGCTGCACCCACCAGCAGCGGCACGCGCCAGTCATGTACGCTTAGCCGCATAGGTTCTGACTCCCGCCGGCACTGGGATCTGGCCCAGCAGTTCTTCCACCAGCGCCTCCGCCCCTGCTCCCCGGAGTTGGCACTCGGGCTGCAGGATGAGCCGGTGGGCCAGCACCAGCGGCGCCATCTCCTTCACGTCATCCGGGGTGACGAAGGAGCGCCCGCGAACCATGGCCAGGGCCTGGCTGGTGCGGTAGAGGGCGATGGAGCTCCGGGGGCTGGCGCCCAGGTAGATGTCCGGATGGCTGCGGGTGGCCTGCACCAGCGTGACCAGATAGTCCAGGACCGAATCATCCACGTAGACCTGCCGGACCGCCTCCTGCAGGGAGAGGATCTCGGCGGCGGAGACCACCTGCCCCAGCTGCGACAGGGGCGGGTGGTTGGCCCGCTGGATGATGGAGCGTTCCTCCTCAAAAGTGGGGTAGCCCAGGCGGAGCCGGAGAAGAAACCGGTCCAATTGGGCTTCCGGGAGGGGGAAGGTGCCTTCGTACTCAACGGGGTTTTGGGTAGCCAGCACAAAGAAAGGGCGGGGGAGGGGGTAGGTGACCCCATCCACTGTGACCTGCCCCTCTTCCATGCACTCGAGCAGTGCAGACTGGGTCTTGGGGGAAGTCCGGTTGATCTCGTCGGCCAGCACAACCTGGCTCATGATGGGGCCCGGCCGAAACTCGAAGGAGCCCGTCCGCTGGTTGTACACCGAAACGCCGGTTACATCGGTTGGGAGCAGGTCCGGCGTAAACTGAATGCGGCTGAAATCGCATCCCAGCGAGCGGGCCAGGGCCCTCACCAGGGTCGTTTTGCCCACGCCGGGCACATCCTCGATGAGGATGTGGCCCTGGCAGAGGAGGGCGACCAGCACGTACTGGATTTCGCGGCGTTTCCCTACGATAACTTCCTCGATGTTGGCAGTGACCCGGCTCAAGGTTTCTTCTGCCTGCAGCAACCGCTTCACTCCCTTCACCTCCGCGAAGCGGGGGCATCGTTTCTTCATCTCAAAAGGCCGCCGGGCCGTTCGGCCCGGCCTTCACTCTGGTATGACGATGCGGCAAGCAGCGTCGTTCTAGGAGGCTGGCGAAAAGGCCCTTCGCAGAGAGCGGTAGGCCGAAACAGGATTGTGATATACTGGGACCGATCTGCTGAGAGAGGTGGACCTATGGGCAATCTCTTCCTTCGTAAGGCTGCGCTGCGTGGGGTTCTCCCAGTTTTTCTGTTGGCCGCACTGGCAGGCTGCGGCGGTGCATCTCCTGAGCCGCGGGCGGCAGTGGATCAGGCACCCGAGGCAACTGCCCAAGCCAACTCGGGGGAAACGGTCCAGGTGCTGCCCTTCGAAGGGTTCACGGCGCCGGAGATTGCGGCGCAGAATGTGCGCACGGGTGATGCTGTGCGCCTTTCCGACTATCGGGGGCGTGTGGTGATGCTCAACTTCTGGGCCACCTGGTGTTCTCCCTGCCGGGAAGAGATGCCGGCCATGGAGCGGTTTGCCAAGGAGGCGCAGGGGAAGGTGCAGGTGCTGGCTGTGGCGGCGGACGGAACGGAACCGCCGGAGGCGCTGGCGGCCTTTGCCGATGACCTGGGGCTCTCCTTCCCGGTGCTCTTCGACGGCGGCACAGCCGGGGCCCGTTACCGTGCCTTTGGGCTGCCGACTACCCTCTTTATTGACAGAAACGGGGTGGTGCAGTACCGGGTGAGCGGCCCCATGACCTACGAGCAGATGGTGCAGATGGCCGCCCAGACCGCGGAGGCGGCAGACCAGCCTGCGGACAATGCGGAAGAGACTGAGGGGTAAGGATGCTGTGACGCACACACTGGGACGCTTCTTTGCTGCCGTGGCCCATGAGCGGAAATACTGGTGGATGCTCCTGATCGTCAACTTTGTGGGATCGCTTTACGGGTTCTGGTGGTATCGCTACCAGCTGCAGGCTACTCCCCGCTGGCAGTGGCCTCTGGTGCCGGACAGCCCCGGTTCTACCTTCTTGCTGATGATCTGGCTGGCTCTCCTGCTGACCGGGGCCGACTGGCGCCGTCCGGGCATGCAGCTGCTCAGCGCTGTGGCCTTCGTGTCCAACATGAAGTACGGGCTCTGGACTGCGGTGGTTCTGCCCCAGGCGGGGTTCAAATATGGCTGGGAGCCGGAGTTCGTCTACCTTTCCCTGTCTCACCTGGGAATGTGGCTGGAGGCCATCATTTTTGCCCACTACTATCCGCCGAGGCTGCTGCCTTCGGCAGTGGCCCTGGTCTACATGTGGTTCCAGGACCTGATCGACTACCGCATTCTGATGATCCACCCCACCCTGCCATACATCGCCGAGTTTGCTTTCGCACGCAATACGGCGGTCATCCTCTCCACCCTGTGGGGGGGATACCTCCTGGTGCAGGCATGGTTTGACAGGGCCCGGGGCCGGGCGTAGACTAGTGGTGACTACCCCGGTAGGGTATGAGAGGGGAACGACGGAATGGCCCAGGAGCACCTTGATCACGCTGCGCATCTCGTCCGTGACAAGCAGGACCTGCTGGAGCGCCTCCGCAAGATCGAAGGGCAGGTGCGGGGCCTGCAGCGCATGATTGAGGAAGACCGCTACTGTGTTGACGTCCTGGTACAGCTGGCTGCTGTGCGGGCCGCCCTGAACAAGGTGGGGCTGGCCCTGCTGGAGGGGCACGCCAAGGGCTGCATGGCGGCCGCAGCCCGCAGGGGCGAAACGGAGCAGTCTGTGGCGGAACTGATGGCGGTGCTCGAGAAGCTGCTGAAATAGGCGGAGCGGAGGCACCGGCATGCTGCGGGGGTACTTGGTCGGGGTGGTGTTCACGCTCCCGCTGGTGGCCAACTGGGTCGCCAAGGGGCTGGGCTGGTATATCTTCTACTTGACGGACCCCGGGTTTCAGTGGCTCTGGGGGACCGCTGCGCAGGTCTTTGCCGGGATTCCGCTCTGGGCCGCAGCCTGGCGGGGCCAGCGGCGCTTCCTGGCGGCAGCGGTTCCCGGGCTGGTGCTGTACTTGTACAGCCTGGCGGCTTATCTTGAACTGCTGCCGGCTGCCGGCCTACCCCTGCTGTTTGACGCGGCGGCTGTCGTGCTCGTGGTGGGCGGCGGCCTGGTCCAGCTGCTGGACCAGCAGGGCAGGACGCCGGGCGGCTTTTCAGGCCAGGGATGAAACAGGGCCGTGGGAGGATCCCACGGCCCTGGAACTTTCCATATGATAACCGCCCACTACTGGGCGTCGCTGCCTCCCGGCAGCTCCACAACTGGCTTGGCGGCTACTGGCTTCTGCCACTTGAAGACCTTGTTCAGGAGGTTGAAGATCACCTTGGATTCCTTCGCCAGCAGCGGACCCGCCACTGCCAGGATCAGTACATAGAGCGCGGCAAAGGGCTGCATGATGGGAAGGAGTCCGCCCATTGCGCCCAGGTTGGCCACGACGATGGAGAACTCGCCGCGGGCCACGATGGTAAGGCCGATGTTGGCGGAAGCCTTATGTGAAAGGCCGGCGGACCGGCCGGCCAGCATGCCGGCGACGAAGTTGCCCAGGGCACTGGCCAGGGCCGCCAGAACCGCGGGCACAACGGCTCCGCCCAGGCCAAAGGGGTCAATGGAAAGGCCGAAACTGAAGAAGAACAGCGCTCCGAAGAAGTCCCGGAAGGGCAGCACCGCGTGCTCCACCCGCTCCCGGTGGTCGCTTTCTGCCAGCATCAGGCCGAAGAGCAGGGCGCCGATGGCTTCTGCCACGTGGAGGGACTCGCCGATGCCCGCCACCAGCATCAGCGCAGCAAAGACGGCCAGGAGGAACGCTTCGTTGGAGGTGACGTCCAGAATCTTGTTGATGAGCGGCATGGCCAATTTGCCGATGAGCAGGATGCCGACCATGAACCCCAGCGAGGTGCCGGCTGCCACCAGGACGCCGCCAAAGGAGGTGGCCCCGCTCAGTACAAAGCCGGAGACGATGGAAAGGTAGACGGCCAGGAAGATGTCGTCTGCCATGACGATGCCGAGGATCAGCTCGGTTTCAGGGTTGGCCGTTCGCTTCAGGTCCACCAGCACCTTTGCAATAATGGCGCTGGAGGTGACCGTCATAATGCCGCCAGTGACCAGGATCTCTTTCAGCGGCCAGCCCATGAGCCAAGCGAAGCCCAGACTGACGATGAGGCTGAGGCCGACGTGGATGGTGCCGGCCACGGCAATCTTACGGCCTGATTTCACAAGGCGTCCCACAGAGAACTCGAGCCCCAAATAGAAGAGCAGGAAGAGGACGCCCAGCCGCCCCATGAAGTCGATGAGGGGCTGACTGGTTACAAAGCTGAGGTCCACGATCCCGATGGTTGGGGCGTGGGGTCCCAGGAACATGCCCATTAGGATGAGAAACGGAACGCTAGATACTTTAAACCTAGTGGCCAGAAGGCTGGCCAATCCCATCAGGGCAAGAGCTACGCCTAGTTCGAGTACAGCATGCTCCATTCGCCTAGTCACTCCCCCTTTCGATGAGCTTCCGCAGGGCCTTCACCTGGTGGCGCTCACCAGCCACAACCAGGGTAGAGCCGGCTGCCAGAACCTCATCAGGTCCGGGGCTGACCTTCTGGCGCTTATCCTTTCCGATGATGGCAATGATGGTGGCACCGGTGCGCTGCCGAACCTGCAGATCACCGATCCGCTGCCCCACTGCCTTGGAACCCGGCTCAACCTTGTACCATTCGATGGTGAGGTCGTCCAGAGCCACTTCCACCGATTCCAGGTCCTTGGGCCGGTACGTCATGCCGCCGACGATGGCAGCCACCTGCCTGGCCTCGTCGTCATCCAGCGTAACGCTCGAGATGGGCTCGTCAGGGTCGTCGTAATGGAAATGGTAAAGACTGCGGCGGCCGTCATCATGAATGATGACAACCAGTTTGTCGCCGCTCCGGGCCTCAATTTGGAACTTGCGACCGATACCGGGGAGGTCGGTTTCCCGAATGTTCGGCACGAATAAATCCTCCTCGTTCATGGAGTTTCAACGCAGGGCAATCACACCCAGCATAATGCTACCATACAGAGCCTAAGGTGGTCCAGAATCTCGCAGGCGAGAAGCGAACTGTAAAACGAAAAATTCAGATAATAATCCATCTCCGGTTTGGGCAGGATCGTACCGGTTTGTGCTGTCTATGAAATCAGGCCGTGGGAAATCCCACGGCCTTGTTATCTCTGCCCAACTGGAGATGTAGCCGGGAGTCAGATCCCCCCGAAGCCGAAACCGCCAGGGAACGCCGCTATGCCAGGAATCCCGGCGGTGGTCGGATAGGCAGAGGGGACAGTCGCTACAGTGGTGACTGGCACTGCATATTCATACACCCGATAAACCGTCGCATTTGCTGCCGGGTAAACCGCGGCGCCCGGGGCGATGGCTAGGTCGTTTGCCCCGGCCTGTGCACCGATGAAGGGCGAAAAAGCCGGAAGGCCAAAACCAAAGCCGCCATAGTTCATGCGCTTGCGCACTCCTTTCTATTCGTGACCTCCCGGAGCCCAGGAAAACGGAGGTCACCCGCCCCGTGGTGGGGGCGCTTCAATCCCACAGTATGATGGGAAGGAAAGGGGTGTGACGGCGCTGGTTCAGCCGGATACCTTCTTGGGTTCGGCGGGGTAGACGAGGAACTGAAGGGTGTAAGCCCCGTCGGGGCTTTCGTAGCGGGAGAGCAGTTGGTTCAATTCGCTGAGAAATCCCGGGAGCTGCTCCTGGCTGAGGTTCAGGTGGTGTATCCCGTGCCCTGTGGCGACCTCGTCGGCGCGGTATGCGCGGAGGAAATCGGACTGCCCCTTGTTGAGCTGCTGCAGGAGCGCAGCGTCCAGGTGGCTCCGGCCGTCGGGATGGTGCGCAAGGCCCGGGTCGGTGTGAAACTCACGGGCGATGGCCTGGTAATACTTTTCGACGATCCCATTTGGGGTCTGCCTGGTGAACTTGAGTTCCACCAGTCCAACTTTGAGGAGCTGCTTTACATGGTAGGAGGTCTTGGCAGGCTCTTCACCAAATGCATCGGCCAGCTGCTTGGCCGTCATCGGCTTTTCGGTGAGGCAGTTCAAGATCCGCACGCGGCAGCTGTGGCTCAGCGCTTTCAACTGCTTGATGTCGGAGATGGTATATGAATCCAGCATGCTATTGGTCTCCTCTTACCGGAAATGAAGAGTACCAGTCACGGCAAATTATTCAACATGAAGTTTAACACATCGAAGGACCTTCCAGAAGTCCTCCGGCCGATGACGGAATAGCGCTTCCATATGTGCCAAACCCGGGATGATCGGGAGTGGCTGCAGCACAGAACAAGGGGCGTACGATGCTGTGGCCCTTGATTTGCGTGGCGTGGGGGAGCGGCCGTCCCTAACGCGATGCCTTGATCTTCCACGTGTTTCCGCCATCTGTTGTCAGGAGGAGCAAGTATGTCTTCGTGGGTATCTCATAGACGATCATCCACCCGGTGGTGGGGGTGGTAAAGTGCACATCAACTGGTCTGGCAGTAATCATAGTATCCGTTTTGCTTTCGGTTCTCGTGAGCGTGTTGCCGTCTATGTAGCCGGCCTGCCATTCCGTTATTCCACCCAGTGTTCCTTCGATTCCCAACCAGCCAAGTCCGATGCCGGCCACAAAGATGTGTTCGGCGCTCGGTTTTGATGGTTGCATATCCAGTGGTCGCACTTACAAACTGAAGGTCTGCTGGTTCGTCTGGCAGTTTGGTGATGGCTTCCCACGTGCTGCCGCCGTCCGCAGTTGCAAGCAGCGTTGTCTCTTCGGTCTCGGAAACGCAATCCGCGGCCCAGCCGTGCTGACAGTCGGTGAATTGCAGAAAGACGACCAAATGCGGCGTTGTATACTGCTGCGTCCAGGTTTCACCCACGAAAAACCGGTGTGCGATTCACTTGGGATCGTTGACTCCATCCCCTTAGTTGGCCAAGAAACAGGAAACCGTGGCCGGGTATTGCACCGGACCACGGTTCTTGCTTGCGTGTCCCAGCAGTGCGGCCTGCTTTGGGCACGCCCGTTGGAAGGTGAGTAAGGCGATTCTGGGCTGCGGCGCCGGTCAGCGAACGCGCAGGCCCACGGCCTCCATGGAAGACCAGGTGACGGGGAAGCCCCCGGGAACCAGCCGCATGGCAGCGGCGGCGGTGTTCTCCACGGCTGCCTGCTCCAGCGGGGTGAGGTCTGCGGCCCAGTGAGGCGCAACCACGCTCATCGTCTTAATGAAGGGCTCCGGCAGGTGAATGCGGCGCACAGCAGTGGGGTTGGCCAGATGCTGTATGAGGACGCCGCTACATACCATCAGCCAGGCGACTTCCAGGGCCGTGGGCAGCTGCGGCATCTCCGCCGTCCAGCGCCCGTTCAGCAGCAAACGGCCCACCCGGTCCACCAGGCTGAACCACTCGGCATATCCGGGAGCTGTGGCGCAGATCAGGACCAGCTGGCCGCCGGGGCGAAGCACCCGGCGCATCTCCGCCATGGCAGCCGCCTTGTTGGAGAACCAGTGGAAGACGGAGTTGCAGATTACCAGGTCAAAGAGCCCGTCTGGGTATGGCAGCCGCTCTGCATCGCCCACCGTAAAATGGGCGGGGAGCCGCAAGGCAGCAGCCTTCTGGCGGGCGATGCTGATCATGCCGGGTGAGATGTCGATGCCGCACAAGAGCCGGGTAGGGGCCAGCCACCGGGCTGCCTCAAAGAGATTGGCCCCGGTGCCTGTGCCCACATCCAGTACCGCGGGGGCTGGGGGAAGCCTGAGAAGCGGCAGCAGATGGCGGAACCCCTGGGCGTAGATAGGGCCCGCGGTGAGGTCGTAGAAGGGGGCGCTCCGGGAGTACCCTCTGGAGAGCCGCGATTTTTTTGGTTCCACGCCGGCCTGAATCCCCCCTTCACCCCAGCCTATGCCGCCGGCGGCCGGGCGCCCCGGTCCGCCCCGTTGTGTCATCACGGGTGCGCATCCATAGAATGAAGCAGTCTCCTAATGGCAAAGGAGGTTCGTCTGTGCGACGCGGATTCTTGGCGGCTCCGCCGTTTTTGCCCCCCATGGGCATGCGGGTTCCGGGTGCTCCCCCGATGATGCCGCCGCCGCCAGCCGGCATGCCGGTGATGCCGGCGCTGCCGGTGCAGGCCCAGGCGGCACCCCCCGTGCAGGAGGGCGAGGCGGCTCAGCAGACCGGCCTCGGACAACAGCCTGCGGTCCCCGCTGTCTCCCTGGTGCCTCCGCCTGCTGGTATGCCTGCTGCGTGGGTACCCCAGCTTGCGCAGCCTCAGGCAGTGCAGTCCCAGCTGCAGGTGCCGCTCACCCAGACCCAGCCGACGCCGCAGCAGCAGGCAGCGCAGACCCAGGAGCAGGAGCCCGCGGTGCCCACTTCGGCGCAGCCCTACACAGCGGCGAATGGTACATCATCTGAGCAGACACCTGTGCCGGGGGCGGTATGGCCCTTCCCGGCCATGGGGGCCTTCCCCATGGGCGTACCCTTTCAGGCAGGGGCCCATCAGCTGGCAGCCATGCAGCAGCAGGCCCTGGCGCAGCAGCAGCAGATGCTGGCACAGCAGCAGGCGCTGGCCCGGGCGCAGGCGATTCTGCAGCAGCAGGCCCTGGCTGCAATGATGCCGGGCGCTGCGGCAGCTGCCCACCAGCCCGGAGGCCCAGATACGGTCCCGACCGCCCAGAGCCCGCCCAGGCCCCAGGCGCTTCCCAAGGCGGGCACATATAGCACCAGAGGGCGAGGTGTGGCGTACTCAACCAGAGGATGATAGAGTTTCAGACAAAGAGGACCCCCGGCTGCCGGCAGAACGGCGGCCGGGGGTTCATAATGAGCCGATTATGATACTTTAGGGCTTTCCAGCCGCCGGAAAACTTGATACTATAGTGCTTGGGGTCTTTTAGACCCATGAGCATTATGGGCTAAAGCTCAGGAAAGCAAGCGTACCGTGGTATGTCAAACTATAGTTAAGACGTATGTATCAACTGTAAGTCTTTCGTGGTAGAATCTACAGCGTATAGGCCAATGACCTCATAGTGCAGATGGGGTCGATTCTCTGGGTTAACCTCTCGTCCGGGCAGCCCCCCGGCCGAGGTTACGATAGGAGGGACCAGGCCCACGAACCCTGGTGAGCCAGGGTTGCTCCAGCCTGCCGCTTGGGCTCTCCCTAGCCAAAACTGGCTGCAAGGGAACAGTTGGAGGTGCGGACGTGGCGAAGTTTGAGAAATTGACTCCTCCCAGCGAAGGCCAGAAAATCACCATGGTAGACGGCCGGCTCCGGGTTCCGGACAATCCGATCATCCCCTTTATTGAGGGCGACGGTACTGGTCCGGACATCTGGGCGGCGTCCCAGCCGGTTCTCGACGCTGCGGTGCGCAAGGCGTACGGCGGCGAGCGGAAAATCGTCTGGTTTGAGGTCTACGCCGGTGAAAAGTGCCTCAACAAGTTTGGCGAGTGGCTGATCGAGGACACCATCACGGCCATGAAGGAATACCGGGTCGGTATCAAGGGTCCCCTCACCACTCCCGTGGGCGGCGGCATCCGTTCGCTCAACGTGGCGCTGCGCCAGAAGCTGGATCTGTACGCTTGCGTGCGTCCTGTGCGCTGGTTCCAGGGCGTGCCCAGCCCTGTGAAGGAGCCGTGGAAGACCGACGTGGTCATCTTCCGCGAGAACACGGAAGACATCTACGCCGGTATTGAATGGAAGGCGGGGACTCCTGAGGCTCTCAAGCTTAAGGAATTCCTGCACAAGGAAATGGGGCGGTCTCTGCCGAATGCCGAATTTGGCGATCAGATCGGTATTGGGATCAAGCCCATCTCCGAGTTCGGCTCCAAGCGGCTGGTTCGTGCCGCCATCCAGTATGCCATCGACAACAAGCGGAAGAGCGTCACCCTCGTACACAAGGGGAACATCCAGAAGTTCACTGAGGGCGCTTTCCGTGACTGGGGCTACCAGGTGGCGACCCAGGAGTTCCGCCAGTACTGCATCACGGAAGACGAACTGTGGAGCGATGCTTACAAGGGTAAGCTACCGGAAGGCAAGATCCTGGTACGCGACCGGATTGCCGACATCACTTTCCAGCAGCTGCTGCTGCGGCCGGATGAGTGGGATGTGATCGCCACTCCGAACCTGAATGGCGATTACCTCTCCGACCATGTTGCAGCAATGGTGGGCGGCATTGGCATCGCTCCTGGTGCGAACATCTCCTACAGCGAGGGCATCGGCCTGTTCGAGGCAACCCACGGCACGGCTCCCAAGTACGCCGGCCTCGACAAGGTGAATCCCGGTTCTGTCATCCTCTCCGGTGAGATGATGCTCCGCTTCATGGGGTGGCACGAGGCGGCAGACCTGATCATCAAGGGCCTTTCCAAGACTATCGCCAACGGGACCGTCACGTACGATTTCGCCCGCCTGATGGAGGGCGCAACGCAAGTGAAGTGTTCCGAGTTTGGACGACTGATCATCGAGAACATGTAACCAGGTTGGGCTGCCGGCGGGCGGCCTGCCCTGGAGAATTTGACAGGAGGCCCGAATAGCATGATCAAGCGGAAGAAGATTTCCATCATCGGCTCTGGGTTCACTGGTCAGGGCGCTGCCGTTTTCGCCGCTGCACGTGACCTGGGCGACGTGGTCCTGGTGGACCTGCCTGCCCGGGAGAACTTCGCCAAGGGCGTTGCCCTCGATCTCGAGGAAGCTATGCCTGTCTTCGGTTCCGACACCCGCTTCACCGGCACAGCCAACTACGAGGATATCGCCGGATCTGACGTGGTGATCATCACCGCCGGCGTGCCCCGTAAGCCCGGCATGAGCCGTGAGGACCTTGTCAGCACCAACGCCTCTGTGGTCAAGTACGCTGCGGAACGGGTCGCCAAGTATGCGCCTGACTCCGTCATCATCGTGCTGACCAACCCGGTGGATTCCATGACCTATGTGGCGCTGAAGGCCTCCGGCTTCCCCAAGAACCGGGTCATCGGGCAGTCTGGCGTGCTGGACACTGCACGGTACCGCACCTTCATCGCCGAGGCGCTGGGCGTGTCCTTCCAGGATGTGCACGGCTTTGTCCTGGGCGGTCATGGTGACGACATGGTGCCGCTGGTCCGGTACACCTCCGTGGGCGGCATTCCGGTGGAGAAACTCCTGCCCAAAGAGACCCTCGATGCCATCGTCGAGCGCACCCGCAAGGGCGGCGGCGAAATCACCAACCTGATGGGCACGTCGGCCGGCTACGCGCCCGGCATGTCCCTTGTGGAAATGGCAGATGCCATCCTCAAGGACCGCAAGCGCGTCATCCCGTCGATCGCCTATCTGGAAGGCGAGTACGGCTACGAGGATATGTGCTTGGGCGTCATGACCATCCTCGGCGGCAATGGCGTTGAGAAGATCGTTGAGATCGAGCTGACCGACGAGGAGAAGGCTGCCCTTGACAAGAGCGCCAAGGGCGTCAAGGCCATGATCGAGATGCTCAAAGAGGGTGTGCTGAAGTAGGTTAGAGTCCCTGGGTCGGGTCTGCCGGCCCCCATATGCTGGAAAGGAAGATGAGTTTGGCTACGTCCCCTGCGTTCAAGGCTGGCCTCGAGGATGTCGTTGCCGGAACTTCCGACATCTGCTTCATCGATGGCCGCGAAGGACGCCTGGTTTACTGTGGCTACGACATTGCCGAACTTGCAAAACACTCGTCTTTTGAGGAAGTAACCTACCTTCTGTACAATAAGCGGCTGCCCAACCAGGCTGAGTTGACCGAGTTTGATGCGAAGCTGAAGGCGGCCCGTGCGGTTCCTCAGGAAGTGCTGGATATCCTGAAGGCGCTTCCGAAGGACATTCACCCGATGGCAGCACTCCGTACTGGTGTGTCGCTCCTGGGCAACTTCGATCCCCATGCTGAGGAGACGGGCCGCGAAGCCTATGTTGAAACCTGTATCAAGCTGACCGCCCAGATGGCCACGCTGACGGCCGCCTGGGAGCGGATCCGCAACGGCAAGGAGCCGGTGGCGCCCCGGACTGACCTCTCCCATGCTGCCAACTTCCTGTATATGCTGAAGGGCGAGGAGCCGGACGAGTTCGAGGCCCACGTGTTCGACGTTGCGCTGATCCTGCATGCCGACCATGAGCTGAACGCTTCCACGTTCTCCGCTCGGGTGACCATCGCCACCCTGACGGACATCTACTCCGCCATCACCTCTGCCGTCGGCACCCTGAAGGGTCCCCTGCACGGCGGTGCCAACGAGCGGGTGATGCGGATGGAGCAGGAGATCGGCGACGCCGCCAACGCCGAGGCCTGGATTAAGGAGGCCCTGGCGCAGAAGAAGAAGATCATGGGCTTCGGCCACCGGGTTTACCGGACCAAGGACCCGCGGGCCTACATCCTGGAGGCTCTCTCCGAAGAGGTGGGCCGCCGGGCCGGCAATACCAAGTGGTTCGAGATGACCCGGGTGATCGAGCAGACGGTCCTGCGGGAGAAGGGTCTCTACCCGAACGTCGACCTGTACTCCGGCTCCGCCTACTTCGTGATGGGTATTCCCATCGACCTGTTCACCCCGATCTTCGCGGTGAGCCGCGTGGCTGGGTGGACGGCCCATATCCTTGAACAGCTGAGCAACAACCGCATCATCCGGCCCCGGGCCGAGTACACCGGCCCCGAGCGGCTGGAGTACGTGCCGCTGGAGCAGCGGGCGTAGGGGTTGGCCGCTCTGGACCCGCCCTGCTTCAGGGCGGGTCCCTTTTATACCACCTCCACACCACCATCGGTCCGACGCAGACAAAGGGGAGTACAAGGGGAAGAAAGGGGATTGCCATGCTGTTCAAGACCACAGACATGTGCGACCTGTTTCTGGATCAGCTGCAGGTAGCGGAGCCCATCCTCAACTCCTACGGCGGCCGCCGGCGCTTCTGGGGGCCTGTGGCTACGGTGCGGGTATTTGAGGATAACTCGCTGGTTCGGGAAGCGCTGGAGACGTTGCCTGCGGGCACGGTTCTGGTGGTGGATGGCGGCGGCTCGCGGCGGTGCGCACTGCTGGGAGACCGGCTGGCGGCCATCGCCGTACAGCGGGGGATCGCCGGCGTCATAATCAACGGCTGCGTGCGGGATACTGCCGAGCTGGCCCAGATGGGGCTGGGGGTGCTGGCCCTGGCGGCCTGCCCCCGCAAGAGCAAGAAGGAAGGGCGCGGTGAGCGCGGGGTGCCGGTGGAGTTCGCCGGCATTACATGGACCCCGGGTGCGTATGTATACGTGGATGAGGACGGCGTAATTCTCGCTGCGAACGCACTGCCCATGGGTGCTTGAGCAACGGAAAAACGATAGAGAGTGGG
>ENA-OWPA01000965-OWPA01000965.1-bioreactor-metagenome-genome-assembly--contig:-NODE-965-length-25002-cov-5.520722_pt1 | contig 25002 bp, 32 predicted proteins | sample MGYA00238139_ERZ651803 | MGnify/ENA primary metagenome ERZ651803 (study PRJEB26909, sample SAMN07631231) | bioreactor metagenome | isolation source: Switchgrass digestor | place: USA: Dartmouth... | reverse complement strand
TAGATTACCTATAAGGAATTGAAACCTCCATGTTTCTATATCGTCAAGCGTCCAATCAAGCGTTATTAGATTACCTATAAGGAATTGAAACTGCTTAAACCTCCAAAAAATCTAAAGTGTCCTATATGTTATTAGATTACCTATAAGGAATTGAAACTTTTTCAATTCCTCATAGGTAAGATAATTATTATAATTTGGTTTTAAAGAACTAACTTCAAGCGTCGACACCCTTTCATCCTCCTGGCTACTATTCCAAGCCGTATGACCCGCTCCAGCTTTCGCCTTCGTGGCAGGCTTATAGGTGAATTGATATAGGCTTTTCTGCCTGCTTGATATTTAGTTCTTCTATTATTATATTAGCATATATTTTTTACTTTGTCAATAAGTTTTTATAATTTTGTTTTATTTTTTAAAAAAATATTCTTTATCTATCTTCATTAATATGATAACATATATTTAACTACCTGTCAACAACTTTTTTAATAATTTTAGTTTATTTATAGTATGTACCTATATTTATTTTTTATTCGTGATCTTTTAGGAATATTTTTTTGGAATAAATAATAGATTAGTTCTACCAATAGAACAACTAAAAAAAACATAAAAAAATATGGACTATATCAGTCCATGTTGGAAAAATCTACAAGAACATATTCAACGTGTCCAAATATGTTCATCTTTTTCCCAGTTTCAGATCCGCTTCTCTACTACCAAAATTGTTTTTAATTTCTATATACTTTTCTTTAGTAGTTCCTCCTTGCGTAAACAAACTGTCTATACTATTTTTAATTTCAACTTTAAGCATTTTACCTACTCTTTTATTTTTATGATTTTATTTTATTTTCTACCAATAATGGGTTAAATAGTAAGGTATTAGCAGGATTACATTATCAAGGAATTATTAAGAAATTTGAGGTAAAGTTAATAAAGTATTAAGATAAGATTGAAAAAATTAATAAAAATCAAGGAATTATTAAAAATAGTTAAGGAATAATTAATAAATTTAAAGTAGCAATTAAGAAAATTAAGGTCGTCTGACAAAAATGCCGTGTTAAAACGATTTTAACATTGGTAAAAACACAAAATTAAAACAAATACAAAATTATACTTATTATAATTTTGTAATGATTACAATTTTATAATTAATATAAATTTATAACAAATATAAAACTATAACAATTACATTGCTTTTACTCGGATCTAACAACTACATATAATATAACATTATATGAAGTTAGCTATTTTATTAAGGCAGCTACAAGTATTGAAATTACTTAATTACAGCTGATACTGATATATAGTACTATGTAGCATTATATTTTACTTGATCTTTATGTATGTATGAAGAAGAAAAAAGGTATAGGGGGATATTTTACATTTTTCTTTGCTGCTTTAGTGTGTCATAGTGCATACACACATCCATCTCCACACCACAATAAATTTTACACGTTCCATTTTTCACCACCTTACACCTAATCGAGAAATGGCTAAATTTACACATTTCCTCCCATTTTCATAGCCAAAAAACACCCTATCGTGCCTTTAATCGAAAAAATGGCTTGATTTCAACATTTATTAACATTTTTATAACTACCAGTTATATGTAATCGTAAAAATCAGCTATTTTTACACATTTATATTATACATTTACAACCTAGTATTTTCAATACATTGAGCATTATTTAATAATCTATTTACGATTAAAGCTATTTTTCTTTACTAAAACATCAAAAAACAACCTAAAATTCTAGACAAATGCGTAAATTTACGCATTTGTTCGATAAATCTAAAATATTAAACAAGTACGTAAATTTACGTACTTGTCCGATAAGGAATTATTTTTCTTGTATTCAGCAAAAATATATATAATATATTCAATAGATATAATTTATAATTAATTAATATTATTTTGCACAAACTTTGTTTGTGCAAAAAGAAAAACCATTTTTATGTTTTATTCCTAAACATAAAAATGGTTTTTCAATAAATATTAAATATGTTTTTATAATTTGTCTATATACAAGAAGAAATTAATCTAAATCCCATTCTATGTTATCAGTTCTTATTTTAAATATTGTAGCTGTAGTTTTTAATACTTTACCTCTATGGTAATATTCAGGATTAACTATATATATTACTTGTTTACCTCGTCTTACTTTAGCTATAAGATTTAAGCTTATTAATTCATTTAATAGCTTAATTGTTTGCACTTTAGAATATCCTAATAGTTTTTCTCCTATTGTTTTAGTTCCCATTGCCATACCATTGATTTTCACTATATTATCACCACTGAAATCAATATAATCTCCTAATGTCCTAAATAATAGTTCAGCTGCAAGTGATAATTTCCCTTGTTTTCGTAGTTCAGTTAACTTTCTACATTCAGTATGGAAAGATTTAGTAAATTTTCTTGTGTCTTCTGGTTCATATCTGTCTTGGTTACCTTTATAGGATTTTCTACTTTCTTTTCTTATTATCATATCACCTTGTCTTATATAACCTTCTATATCTCCTGTTTCTGGATCAATTATAACTTTTACTATTTCAGAATCATGAAAGTCGTCTAATATGTATTTTTCGCCCATTATAACATCTACCTCCTTCTAACTTCGTATAATATTGGTTTCACTTACAGATATAGAGGACACTATGGGTAAAAATTGCCCTCTATCCCAGTAAATAAGCCAAAAACTGCCCAAAAAATAGGTTAACTGTAGTTAACCTATTAGGGGGGTATAGGTTAACTGTAGTTTACCTATTGTATGTTTTGTGACTAATTTTTTAATCAAAACATATATTCCCACCTCCTAATTATAGTATAACATATTATGGTACTCTTTGTCAAATGTTTTTATAATTATGTTTTATTCTCAAATAAAAATTCGCTGCTCTTTTATTTAATAACTCATTTCGCTTACGCTTCATTCGTTATTATTGTGATTCAAAAAATTGCATTTTTCAATATATAAAAGTGTATAATCTGTTTATATAAGTGTCATACTAATTACATATGTTTACTGTTGGGTAATTACCTATGTAAAAGTATACGCAAAGGAGTGATTGTTTTCAAAGGGATAACACATGTATTTATAGCATTGATTTTATATTTCAGTATTTTTAATTTTGATTTAGTTACATCTATAGCTATAGCTTTAGGATCATTATTTCCTGATATTGATACTCCATATTCTGTACTAGGTAGATACAATATATTTACGTTTATAATGAAACATAGAGGTAGGTTGCATACTTTACCTGGATTATTATTAATTTCTATTGTAGTGTATTTGTTTTTAGATGATTTTGTATGGGGATTTGTTTATGGTTATGGTTTGCATTTGATTATGGATACTATAACTCCTATGGGTATAATGTGGTTATATCCTTATAACAAACATTATTATTCTTTGTTTGGCAAAAGAAAAAATCCTCATAAAGCGAGGATTAAATAAATTACTTGCCTATATTTAATAAATTCATTACATCTTTTTTAGTAACATCAATATTTTTTGTATCTGTTTCAATATTCTTTTCTTTAAGTACTTTTTCAACATATTTTCTTACTAAATTTTCTAAATCATTATCATTCTTTTCCATGTCTTTGCGTACTAGGTTTAATATATATTGTGATTTGTTTGGTTGTTTGTCTATATGTTCTATTACATCTTTATCTCTTTCAGGATCATACCCAAAACCTTTAACCTTTCTCATTGAACAACACCTCTGCTAATATTTTATAAGTGTGTATATTTGAAAATTGAGGTTCAGGCATTAATTGTACTCTTTTTATCTTTTCTTTGAAATAAGGATATAGTAAATATCCACCTCCACCAGTAATAAATACATTCTTGATAATTGGCAAATCATATTCAAATTCAATTGCTTGTAATATTTGCTGCACATGATTATTTATTAAATCATCAGCATTTATATTTATTCTATGGCCATTAATAAAAAGTCCATTCTTAATTTTATCCTCAATATCCCATTCATCTAATGAAAGTGAATATTTATTGTTTAATCTATTTGCTATTTGTCTATAGAGGGGCATAATTCCCATTTTATAAGTAGAGTATTTATTTAATACTTTACCTTTATTAAATTGAGCTATATCAACAGATAATCCACCAATATCAATTACTAGCCCCTCATCTGCTTCAACATAGTAAAAACTACTAGCTCCTTCAGGAAATACTTCTGTTTCTTTTATTTCAACAATATATTTTAGTCCATTTACCCATAATTCATTTTTAGTGTTTTCAAATAATTTAATCATATTGTATCTTTCTTCAGCATAACGACCTATAGGTAATCCAGTAACCAGTTTTACTCTTTTAATTGGTTCTTCTGGATTATCTAATACTATAGCAGTTAATATAAGCAATTTTGTTTCTTCTTGTTTGCTTTTAAATAAATCAGTATTTGTTTTGCCTTTATCACCTATAACGTATTTTTTATTGTTGTATTTAACTATAATTTTATCTTGAGAAAAGTTAATTTCATCTTCTTTATATTCTCTTATGGTTGATTTGAAAGATATATTTTCTGTTTTAGTAAAAGTTGTTCCTTTGTCTACTGCTATAATCATATTCAACCTCCTTAAATTTTTTTAATATTTTTTAAAATGCTTTTTTAAAAATTTTTAAAACTTTTTAATACATATTATGTTGCAGCTCTAAAATAATGCTAGTCTAACTAAATATTTTTTAAAAAAAAGTGTAAACATGACCAAGCATATGTGCATAAATATATACTAAAACATATCTTATAACATGTGTAAAAGGGGTGGGGAAATGGATTTTCTTATAGATAATCTTGAAATTATAGTTACTATAGCAGGAGGAGTAGCTATAGCAGGGATAATGTATTTGAAGAATACAGGTAGTGGAGAAAATGATTTAACTCAAATTTATATAAGATACAAGAAACATACTGATAATATAAATAAATCATCTAAATCAATGTTTTAAGGTGTGATAAATTATGAAATTTATTAAAAAGAATAAGTCTAAAGCAAATAAAGTTAAAAAAAGAAAACCTAGTAAGGAAGAAATAAAGTTTAAACGAAAATTTTATGAGTTAATGTTTGAATTAGATTTATACAATAAGTTTAAAAGAACATATTTATTAGAAATTTTAAACGAAACTAATTATGGTTATTTTGCACATATTTATTTAGTTCCTGGACTATCGTTTGATGATCTGCAAGACAAAATAAAAAAGATTGAACAAAATCTTAAATGTTTATGGGTTATGAAAACTGAACCTTTTAAAGATTATGGAGAAGTACAGATTGTATTAAAACCTATTGATAAAAACATAGAGTATAAAAAACCTAAAATTAAGCCAAATGAGTTATATTTAGGAATGTCTTTCTCTAATCAAGTTCAGAAAAATGACAACAATAAAAATTGTATGTTTCTTTTAGGAGGAGCAACTGGAAGTGGGAAAACAAGATATATGTATTTAGTTCTTCTATCCTGGATATTAAATTGTTCTCATAATGATGTATGGATATTTCTATCTGATATAGCTAAAAATGAATATATTCAATTTAAAAATGTTGTACACGTAAAATATTATGCAGCAGAAATTGATGAGTTATATGAGATGATGAAAACTGTATCTGATGAGTTTGAAAGAAGAAAAAGAATCATTAGCCAATATAGAGAAAAGGGAATTGCTACTAATATAGAAGAATACAACAAGATAAATAAATCATGTAAATTACCATATTGCTATATTATGATAGATGAATTTAGTGTGATACTTCCTGATGCTATAGATAGCAAAGAAGAAAAAAAACAGAAACAATTTATTCTTGATGTATTAAAGCGTTTAGCAAAGTTAGGTCGTAGTGTAGGTATATTTACTTTTATGGCTACACAAAAGACTACTAGAGATGAAATTCCATCAATATTGAAAAATATGAGTGCTGTAAGGATTAGTTTTAGGGCAAATGATTTAATCAGTAGTGAGGTAATTATGGGAGATAATTCAGCAACTGGACTTCCTGATAGAGTTGCAGTATATAGTTTAAATGGTGGAAGTGCACAAAATTATTTATATACTCCTAAAATAACTATGGAAAAATTAAAAGAATTATTAAAGCCTTATATAGTGCATAAACCTATGAACAAAGCCAAACGAGTAGCCAATGATGTAGATTGTAAAACTAAAATCATAAGGATTCCAAAAGGTGTAAATGGATTGGAATATTTAAAATCTCTTAAAAATAAAGATTCTAATAAGGAGGTATATAATGATTACGGATCGTGATAAAAAAATAATTTCATATTTAGAAAAATATAAATATGCAACTATAGAACAACTTGAGAAGATATTTTTTAGAGAGCAAAAGAATTCATATAATATTGCTCGTAGGAGAATGGCAGAAATTAGAAAAGCAGGATATGTAAAATCAGTTAGGCATATAGAAACAAATAAACTTGTATATATTTGGAATGATGGAAGATTAAAAATTCCTGATAGGCATAGATTAATAGTATTAGATGTTTTAGCAAATTTACATTATCAAGGTTTTAAAGTACAAACATTTGAAATAGAGAAAGAGTGGATGAATGGTGCAATTAGAAGTGATGCTTTTACAGTATTTATCTTTGAAAAACCTAAAAATCGTTATCAGTACTTTATAGAAGTCCATTTATCAAACAATGATTGCAATTTAGAAAAATATGATGTCTTATATAATACAGGTGAAGTCCAAGAATATTTAGGTAGAAATGTATATCCAAGAATACTTCTGGTAACAGATAGGGAAGTAAAATATAAAACTAAACATTGTAAGGTTATCACTCTTAATACTAAACTTGATGAATTTGCTAGTATTGTTCTTCCTTAATGATATATGAAACTTTGTCTTATTTGCAAGTTGTTTGCTATAAGGTTTTATGGTAATGCTTATTATAGTTTTTCATTTGTCAACAACTTGCTATTGAGGTAAAGCAGCAGGACGACTGCGTATTTGCCAAAATAGTATTTTGTAGACACTTGATTAACTTGTAATTTGTATTACTGTAAACACTCTTGTAGTCAAATGACCTAGCAAATAAGCAAAGGTTTATATATATAACAAAAGAAAGGAGAATAACAATGGAAAAAATGATATTTGATTTACTACAGATTATGCTAGTTTTATTAGTATTAAGAGTGAGTTACTATGTTTTAAAATGGAGCTTTAGCTCCAAAATAAGAAGAAAAAGCATTGTCGGTAAATTGTGGAGATTAATATTTAGGCGTATTCATTATAAACTCGACAATGCTTTAAGACAACAAGATAAATTAATTGAGAACAAACAGATGGAAAGTGGCAAAGTAATACCACTAAAAAAAACTAAATAGTTTGAGGGGATTTTCCCCTCAACAATATCATTTCCAAAGCAATAAAAAATATACATAAGAATTTAAAACAAATAAAAAAATTAAGGGGGTATTGATATGAATATTGGAATAATTATTACTATGGCTAGTGTAACTGTTGCTAGTGGAGTTGCACAGAAGATTTTTAATAGTGTAGGCAAAGTTGATGAAGCACAATATTTAGATTTAGCAACAAAAGCAGGTCTAGGTGCTACAGCATTAGGTATATTTGCAAGTTTTATAAAAGCACTTGCTAGGCTAGGGTGATACCATGATAATAGCTATAGGTGGAGTAGTATTATTGGCCATAATTTATGATGCTAATGGTACTGTAAAATTAGTTGCAACCGCATTGTCTATTAGAGGTACTACATGGATTGTAAAGAAAGTTACAGAAAACATCAATGTAGATGCTAGTAAAATAATAGATTTTGCAGGTTGGTCATTAGCTGGCATAAGTATAGTAAAGATTATATCTAATGCTATGGGTAGCATAGGGACAGTTAGAGAATCAGCAGTAAAACTAGCAGAATTTTTAGATAAAATTACTTTCTGGAATTAAAATACTAAAAAACAAAAGATGAATTTTTAATATTTTTTTATATAAAACAAAAATATAAAAACATTTGACAAACATAATAAAAATATGCTATACTAAAAATAGAAAGGGGGTATAGGATGACTATAAGTGGGATATTAAAACTAAAGCATGATAATGATGACTACATAATGTTTAGCAAAGGTCATTTAGTAAATATTAGCGAATATCTAAACTGTATGCTTTTAGATGATGTTTATATAAAAGTTTTTGATGAGTATAATAAAAAGATTTTGTTCAAAGAAAAAGGTCAACTAATTAAAGAAAAAATCAAACCACGTTATTATGTTTATCATGTCAATGGTGCTAATTTGGATGATATCTTATGGAATAACGTGGGCAGAAGATTAACCATTGTAATCAAAAATATATCTAATTATTAAAACTAAATTATAAAAATAAAAGGAGTGGTCTTATGAATAATTGTAAGAATTGTTTATATGCAAATTTTAACGGTGATGGTTCTGTGATGTGTGATAAAAAACTATTAACAGATGATTTAGAAATATATATACCACCTGATAAGGTTGATTTATCATGTCCTGCACATTCTAATAGACCTATCAAAGAAACAGGTTATATGAGGAAAAACAAATATGTGCATGAGAACGGTGAGTGTTGTGATATTTGTAGAAGAAAAATTAATTTAAAAGACAAAAATCAATATGAAATTTTAACTAAAGAAGACGATGAAGGAGTTACTATAACATTACGTTGCAGAATATGCAAAGAGAAAGGGAGATTGTAATGACAAACAAAAGAAATTCTGATATGTATAGATTATATAAAGAGTATCAAAAAACTATGAAAATAAGTAAAAAAGCACGTAACAAAAGGCAAAAAATGAATAGAAAGATAAAAGAAAATTATAATAATCCATTTAGAAGAAAAGACTACAATGACAACAAATATGATATTACACTTTGGAACAGTATGATAAGAGATTTAGAAGATAGTATGAAAATGATAGAAATGTATTTAGATTTTGATGATAGGCACTATCTACATAAAGAGTACGATAACACTAAAAAACGAATATTGAACCAAAAATCATACGAAGGAGAAGTGCCACTAGAAACATTATATGGTGAATCAGTTCTTGATACTACAGAAGTTATATACGAAAAGGAGTTACAAGAGCAAATAGACGGATTATTAGAAGAAGTATTAACAGAAAGGCAAAGACAAGTAGTAAAAATGTACTTTTGTGATAATATGACACAAGAAGAAATAGCTAGAGAATTAGGAATACAAAAACAAAACGTGAGTAATTATATACAAAATTCATTAGAAAAATTGAAAAAGTATATAGAAAGTAATAATAATTATTTATTTTTAACAGAAAAATAGTGACAAAATGCCGTTCAGATGTAGTATAACTATAGGGAGGGGTGTATTTTGTACATATGAAAGATGAAAAAAATCTAAAATGGACTATAGAAGATATAGCAGAGGAATATAAAAAAGAAAATCCAGATTGGTCTTGGGACAAATGTTTAAACAAAGCTAAATTAATATATAAAGAATTAAAAAGATTGAATAAAGAAATGTGGGAAAATAATAAAATATTTTTTGAAATGAATACTCCATTTTCATATTACTTTGAAAAAGATGATGAGTTTGCAGATAAATATGAATTAAGAGATGGATAAAATAAAATTATTATAACATTGTCAAAAAATCGCTTCAAATTTGCCCTATAACGAATTTTAAATTTTAAACGACTAATTGGTCGTGTAATCAATTTAAAGTGCCTCAAATCGTTCCCATATTTTACCAAAACCTTAATAAACGGCTTAATTTCAATGCTTACAAAAATTATTTTTATAAAAATGGCTGAAACCTTGATAATAACTAGCTTACAGCGTATTTTTCAAATAAAAAAATGGAGGTAAAATTAATATGGTTGGTGTAAGAAACCTCCCCAAAAAAGAAAGGGAGTTTTATGAAGATAAAAAAGAAAATATAAAATACAATGGAAACTGCTATGAATGTGCTAGAAGTTGTAAACAAAGCTGGAGAAGTCAAATATTACATTGTAATAAAATTGGAGTTAAAAATAAAAAAGGATATTTAAAAGAAATAGAAAATCAAAACAAGACAATTCAAGAAGTTGCAAAAGCTATTAATATACATAGTAGAACATTAGAATCATTATTAACGAATAAAGACAGAGATATAGATTATGAAACACATAAAAAACTAATGAAATATTTATATAATGTAAAAATATAAATAATGAAAGGCGGGGCTTTTGTGAATGAAAAACAACGGATATTAGTTGATACTTGTGTATTGATGGATAATATTGATATTATAAAGAAATTGTTGCAAAACTATGACATATCAATCCCGTATGTAGTTTTACAAGAGTTAGACAAGCATAAAAACAGTTATGATAATGTAAGTTCATATAAAGCAAGAACAGCGATTAGATTTATAGAAAATAATTATAATAATTTTGAGTTTGTAGATAAACATAGTAATTTTTACATAAATAATGATGATTTAATCATTGAAATTGCAAAAGAAAATAATTATGCAGTAGCAACTTTTGATATATGTATGAAAGTCAAATGTAGAGCATTAGGAATACCATTAATTGAGATTCACAATGATACAGAGGAGTATAAAGGATACAAAGAAATTTGCATAAATAACGAACAAACAAGTGAAAAATTGGCAGAAATTTATAAAGACAGAAAGCAAAATCCATTTAATTTATATATCAATGAATACCTGCTGGTAAGAGATGAATCGGGTAAACTTGTAGATAAAATGAAATATACTGAAGATGGTTTTGTAAATTTTAACAATAAAACTTTAGATTCTAGTATATTAGGCAAAATAAAACCTTTAGACGAATATCAAAGTTGTTTGATTGATAGTTTAATAAATAATCAAATGACTATGGCAAAAGGTAAAGCTGGTAGTGGCAAAAGTTTATTATCATTAGCTTATTCTCTTGAAATGATAGAAAAAGAAAAATATAATAAATTAATTATTTTTGCTAATCCTGTAAATAGTCGTAATAGTGCAAGGTTGGGTTATTATCCTGGAACAAGACTTGAAAAAATACTTGATTCGTTTGTTGGTAGTATGCTTTCATCAAAATTAGGTGGAACAGATGGTGTAAATCAATTAATAAAAAATGAAATGCTTGAAATATTACCTTTTTCTGATATAAGAGGGTATGATACCTCTGGAATGAAAGCAATTATTTATATAGTAGAAGCACAAAATTTAGATATAGATTTAATGAAATTAGCAATACAAAGAGTGTCTGACGATTGTGAATTAATCATAGATGGTGATTATGATTCACAAGTTGATATGTCAGCATATGAAGGATTATCAAATGGTATGAAAAGAGTTTCAGAAATATTTAGAGGGCAAAACTTCTATGGTGAAGTAAAATTAGAGAAAATACATAGAAGCAAATTAGCACAAGTTGCTAATAAAATGTGATTATAAAAGACAAAAATGCACTTTCATGGATGGGAAGTGTAATAAAATATTAACAGGCTACTACCTCGAAGGAGTAGACCTATAAAAAATGGGAAGTTATCCAAACTTCCCATAAACTATAATTATGGAGGGTTAATGTCAACTACCCCACCCTATAGAGGGTGGAGCTTGTAAAAGCTCAAGTTGACTACCCTAAGTCCTTCGAGGACTACGTTATATAGGTCATAACACCTACGGGCGTTTCTCCTAACTCGTAGCTCTGTTGCTTAACTTTAAACAATCCTGTGAGGTAGGGATAGTGAGTTAAGTGTAAAAAGCCTATATAACATTGGGGAAGGAGACATTACTCCAAAAGGAGGTATACTTTATGTTAGTATACGTTTTAAATAAGCATGGTAAGCCTTTAATGCCTTGTAAACCATCAAAAGCCAGAAAACTTTTAAAGCAAGGCAAAGCAAAAATAACACAAAGAGAACCATTCACAATTCAACTTATTTATGGTAGCAGTGGATACAAACAACCTATTGCATTAGGTATAGATGCTGGAAACAAATTTATTGGAGTGTCTGCTACAACAGAAACGCAAGAACTATTTTCAGCAGAAGTAGAACTAAGAAACGATATAGTACAATTATTATCAGAACGTAGGCAATATCGTAGAAGTAGGAGATATAGAAAAACAAGATATAGAAAGCCACGATTTTTAAATAGAGTACGAAGTAAAAATAAAGGTTGGTTAGCACCTTCTATTGAAAACAAAATACAAACACATTTGAAAATAGTAGAAAAAGTTCATAAGATATTGCCTATAACTAAAATAATTACAGAAGTAGCTTCCTTTGATATACAAAAGATTAAAAATCCTAATATAGAAGGCGTAGAATATCAACAAGGTGAACAGTTAGGATTTTGGAATGTAAGAGAATATGTTCTTTGGAGAGATAATCATACTTGTCAAATTTGTAAAGGTAAGAGCAAAGACAACAGGTTAAATGTTCATCATATAGAAAGTAGGCAAACAGGTGGAAATGCACCTAACAACCTCATAACTTTGTGTGAGACCTGCCACAACAAATATCACAAAGGAGAACTGAAAGTTAAATTAAAAAGAGGGCAAAGTTTTAAAGATGCTGCATTTATGGGTATTATGAGATGGACGTTCTATAACAAATTAAAAAATATCTATCCAAATGTAGAATTAACTTATGGATATATAACAAAAAACACCAGAATTACTCATAAGTTACCCAAATCACATAGAATAGACGCATTGTGTATTAGCGGTAATCCAAAAGCAAAACAATTAGATTATTGGTATTATATCAAACAAGTAAGAAAGCATAATAGACAAATACACAAAGCTAAAATATTAAAAGGTGGCATAAGAAAATTAAATCAAGCTCCTTATTTAGTAAAAGGTTTTAGGTTATTTGACAAAGTAAAATACAAAGGGCAAGAATGTTTTATATTTGGTAGAAGAAGTAGTGGATATTTTGATTTAAGAAAACTTGATGGAACTGTGATTCACAGGTCAGCAAGTTACAAAGATTTAAAACTATTGAGTAAAAGAAAAACATTATTATGGGAAAGGAGGGAAGGCGTTTCCTCCCCAACTTAAAGAAGTTAGGGTCTCCACGCCTTAATTTAGATGAAGATATTGAAGTTGAACATATAGAATATGATTATAATAAACCAAAGTACATATTTCAAAAAAGAGAAATAAAAAATAGCTTCACTCTTTCAGAATTATTAGATGATGATATTAAAGCGAAGTTAAAGGAGGTTTTAGATGCCAAATATCTATGATAGACGTGAAAATGAATCTTTAATGGATTATGAAGAAAGATTATATAGAAATCAATTTTTGTATGGTTTATCATGGGAAGATATAAATAAATTATTAGGATTAGAACAACATCCAGATAGTACAAGAAAAGCTAGTTATGGTTATTTAAAGAGAGTAGATCAAGAAAGAGAAAATAAATTTGATAAATCAGTAATGATTATTAATGATATACACCTTCCATTTGAACGTGAAGATGTATTAGAAATAATAAACAAACATAAAAACGAGATTAATACTCTAGTAATAGGTGGAGATTTAATAAATTGTAAAAGCATTTCTAAATATCCTCAAATTAAAACAATAACGTTAGAAGAAGAACTAATTTATACATATGAATTTTTGAAAAAAGTAAGAAAAATACTAGACAATGGACAGAAAATTATAATCATTAATGGTAATCATGAGGAAAGATGGTATAGAGATATATGTAATTTGCATGAAAAAGATATGCAAAAATTTATTAATCCATATTTGATAGGTATGATTACAGAAGGCTTTACAATATACAACGAGGATAAAAAGAAAAAATACGAAGGTTTGTCTGATATAGTATATATTCCTCATTGGTTTGTGAATATAGATAACAAAATTATAGTATGTCATCAAAAAGATTTCAGTAAAGTAAAAGGGAAAATGTTAGAAAGTGCAACACAACATTTTTTAAACAGGAATGAAGAATTTGATGTATTAGTTATAACACACACTCATAAATATAGCAGTGGTCTTGTAGATAGATTTCAAAATAAATTTGCCATAGAGAATGGTTGTTTATGCCAACCTCAAAAATATGCAGATAATGGTAAATTAAATTATGCTCCTCAATCTTATTGCTACACAATTATAAAATACAATAATGACGAAAAAGTAAATTATAATAATATAAAAACTTATTTTTTAGATGAGTTAGATAGCCAAGAAGAGCAAAAGGTATATAATATAAAATTATAAAATTGTTGACAGAACAGTATCCCTAAATAAATTTTAGGGATACTTTTGTGCCAATGATTAAATAAAGGTGGTGAATAAATGGCAAAAAACAAGAACTCTCTTCTTTGTACATGTTGCGGCAAAAGTCAACCTATAAGCAAATTTTATATATCATCAAGTTATTTATATAAAGCATTAGGCTGCATTCCAGTATGCAAAGACTGTATTGGCGAAATTTATGAAAGATATAAAAATAAATACAAAGATGATAGATTAACTATTTATAACTTTTGTAGATTGTTAGATTTACCATATTCTGAAAGCAGTTTAGAAGGCGCAAAACAACATTCAGAAAAAACAGGATGGAAATTATATCAATCTTATTTTAAGCAAATCAATTCTTTTGGTGACATAAACAATGTTGGTACTTGTTTTGAAGAAGGTGAAATGTTTCAGCTAAATGAAATAAATGAAATAAACGAAGATAACAACGAGGAAGAATATATATTTACGGATGATTTTGAAGTTACTCCTGAAATGAAAGCATTTTGGGGGAAAGGGTATTCTGATGAGGAATACAGGAGATTAGAACAACTTTACATGGAACTTGTCAACAATTATGAGTGTGATAGCCCAGTACAAGTAATGCTATTTAAGAATATAGCTAAAACTCAACTTCAAGCGGATAAAGAATTAGAAGCTGGAAATGTGACTACATATGACAAATTGATGAAAACATTATCTACTATACTTACTGACTCTAATATAAAACCAGTTCAAGAAACAGGCGCCAATGCAACAGAGCAAGCTACTTTTGGAACTTTGATAAAGAAATGGGAAAATGAAAAACCAATCCCCGACCCTTTGCCAGAATGGAAGAAAGCAGACGTGTTAAGATATACTAAAATATGGTTTTTAGGACATTTATCAAGAATGTTGAACTTAGACAATCCATTTAAAGAAGATTATGAAGAAGAACTTAAAAAATACACCATAGAATCGCCTTTTGACGATGAAGAAGGTGATTATTAATGGCAGGATACAAAAACTTTCAAGTACATAGAAATAAAGCATTTAAAGGAATAAACATTTTTAAAAAGGGGAGAAATTTTAATCAAACCAAAGAAAAATTAAGCAAATCAGAAAGGCTAATGAATGGTATTGCATTATGGACAAGTTATTATAGATTATTCCCTCATGTATTTGTAAAAGATTATTTGGGCATTATTTTAAAACTCTTTCAAATTATAATACTTTATTGTATGATGCATGACAATTATGCAATGTACATTGCCGCAAGGGGTCAAGGCAAGACGTGGCTTACAGCAATATTTTGTGTTGTAAGATGTATTTTATATCCAGGAACTAAAATAGTAATTGCAAGTGCTAGAAAATCACAAGCTAGAGAAGTTATAGACAAAATAGCAGATATAAGAAATGAATCTTCTAATTTAAGGCGAGAAATAAAAGATTTAAAGTCATCATTGAATGATGCTAGTGTTGAGTTTCATAATGGTAGCTGGATAAAGATAGTAGCTAGTAATGATGGTGCAAGATCAAAACGTGCTAACATTATAGTTGTTGATGAGTTTAGAATGGTAAAATTAGATATAATTAATAAAGTATTAAGAAAATTTCTAACAGCTCCACGAAGTCCTAAATATTTAGAAAAAGAAGAATATAAGCATTTGTTAGAAAGAAATAAAGAAATATACTTATCTTCAGCATGGTATAAACAACATTGGTCATGGACTAAACTTCAAAGTTATTTTAAAGCTATGATTGAAGGGAAAAAATATTTTCTTTGTGGATTGCCTTATCAGTTATCTATAGCAGAAGGATTACTCATGAAAGAACAAGTTTTAGATGAGATGAGTGAAGATGATTTTGATGAGATAGGTTGGAGCATGGAAATGGAATGTCTTTTCTTTGGTGAAAGTGAAAAGGCATTTTTTAAATTTGAAGATTTACAAAAGAATAGACAATTAGAATTGCCTTTATATCCCAAAAACTTTTATAGCATTATCAAAGACAAAAACTTTAAATATAAAAATAAAAAACCTGGAGAAATAAGAATTCTTTCTTGTGATATAGCAGGTATGCCAGGAAAGCAAAATGATGCCTCTGCTTATTCTATTATATCAGCAATGCCTACTAAAAGAGGATATGAACGAAAATTGGAATATATGGAAAGCATGGTAGGTGGACATACAACAACACAAGCTATAAGGATTAAACAGTTGTATTATGATTTTGATTGTGATTATGTAGTATTAGATACTCAAAATTTAGGGCTTGGTGTATACGACCAATTAGTACAACCTTTGTATGATAGAGATAGGAATATAGAATATGAAGCATGGGATTGCATGAATGATACTACTATGCAAGAAAGATGTTTAATTCCTAATTCTCCTAAGATTATATATAGTGTGAAAGGAGATGCCAAATTTAATAGTAACTGTGCAGTATTTTTAAGAGATAATTTAAGACGTGGTAAATTTAAATTATTAGTAGACGAAAGAGAAGGCAAAGAAGTATTGTTGAATCTAAAAGGATTTTCTAAATTACCAATAGAAGAACAGGTTAAATTTGAAATACCATATAGACAAACATCAGCACTTATAAATGAAATGGTCAACCTAGAATATGAATTAAAAAATGATTTAATAAGATTACAAGAACCAAAATCAGCAAGAAAAGATAGATATAGTAGTGTTTCTTATGGAAATTACTTTATAAATATGTTAGAGAAAGATTTATTAAAACAAAAACAAGAGTTTGACTGGTCATCATATGCAATATGGAACTAGAAAGGCGGTGAAATAGTGGTAGATAACCATAACGAAGATAAAAACAATAAACTTGATGATTATGCAATTCATTTCTTTTCAAAAGATTTATTAGCCATAAAAGCTAATACAGCACAACGTAGAAGAAAATATACAAGACAACAAGTGAGAAACTTTCTAAAACATCCCTATAAGAATTACAAAAAATTACAAGAAGTTTCAGCTTATTTAAAATCAGTTTCAGGTAATTATTTTAGAATTATAAAATATTTATCAGGATTAGCAACATTAAATTATTATATATATCCTAATGCAAAAGCTAAATTGGACAGAAAAGATAAGATATTAGAAGAATACTTAAAAGCAGCACAAATATTAGAAAAGATGAATATAAAACATAATTTCCGTTGGATTTTAGAAAGAATTATAGAAAATGGTGAAGTATATTTGTATGAATTAGAAGATTCTAAAGGAATTATATATAAAGAAATACCTCATCATTTATGTAGAATTTCTGCTATAGAAAATGGAGTTTATCGTTATGATATTAATTTGAATAAATTATTTGAAATAGACATAACCAGTTTGCCAATAGAAATCCAAAACGCATATAACAATAAAGAAAGATATAAAGATAATGAATATTGGTACACAGTAAGCAATAAAGGTTTTGCTTTTAATGGAATAGGTAATCACTCTCATGGTTTCCCATTATTATGCTTTATGTTTGATGACATAATGGGATTAGAAGATACAAAAGATTTAATCGAAGGGAAGAATAAGTTAGATGTAATAAAGTTAATACATCAAAGGTTGCCATTAGACAAAGATAATAAACCTGTATTTTCAGAAGATGTAGCCAGAGTTTATCATGAGGCTACTAAAAAGAATTTACCTGATGGTGTTGCTATAACTACTAATCCACTTGATATTAATCCTATTTCATTTGAAAAAACAGCCGTTAAGGAATTAGATGAAATAGAAAGAGCAGAAAAAAACATATGGAATAGTGCTGGTATTTCAGATTTAATTTTTGATAATCATCAAGCTAGTGGAGAAGCATTAAAACGTTCTATAATTGCAGATGAAACATTAGTTTATCCCTTCTTAACTATGTTCGAAAATTATATTAATACAAAGATAGAAGCAACAAGATTTTCTATAAAATTTGTAGAAACATCATATTTTAATAGAGATGATAAAGTTAAAGCATATAAAGATTTATTAGCTTATGGATTAAGTAGAACTTATTTTCTAGCTTTGACAGGATTAGAGCCAATTCAAATAGTTAATTTATTAAAATTTGAACAGGATGTATTGAATATAGATAAATATTTAGTGCCTAAATTAACAAGTCATACTATATCATCTAGTAAAAGTGATATAGGCAGACCTACACAAGAGGAACAAGGTGAAGAGGTGAAAGATAATACTGATACTGATAGAGATAGGAAGTGATAATTTGTTTATACATTGTTTTGATAAAGATTTAAAAGAAGAATTAATCAAAAATGGATTTAAGTTGCTTTATGAAAATAACAATAAAGCAACATTTATTTTAGACAAAAATATTAAATTTAACTTTAATGAAATAGATAAAACTAAATACTTAATCAATAGTAAAATGATTTTTTAAAGGCGGTGATTAAATGGAAACAAAATATTTTAGTTTACCTGTAAAAATTATTGAAAACAAAAATTTTTCATTAGATGATAGTTTAATTCCTGTAGATATTAAAGTAATGCATAATGGATTAAATTTAAATAATACATATTTTTCAGATGAAGTAATAGAAGAAGCTAAAGATACGCTTAAAAACAAACCAATTTTAGGATATATAAAGAAACAAGATGGTAGTGATGAAAAAGATTTTGGCGAGCATGAAATTGAAATTGTATTAAGTGAAGACAGTGTGAAAGTAGTTGTGCTTGAACGTCCTTTAGGAGTAATACCTGAAACAAATAACTATGCAATACAAGAGGAAGATGGCAGGAAATATGTTATTTGTAGAGGTTATCTATGGAAGGAATACTTAAATGAAGCATACGATATTTTAAAAGAAAAACCAAATAAGTCAGTATCTATGGAAATAGCAGTTGATGATTATGACATAAATGATGATGGCAGTATCAATATAAAGAAATATAGATATTTAGGAGTAACTATATTAGGAGATGACTTAACTCCTGCTATGAAAGGTGCAGAATTAAACGTTATAGGTCAATTTTCACACAATGACAATAAAGATTTTTATAACAAAATTGAAGAATTAAATAAAAAATTATTAAAATATTTTTCACAAAATAAAGATGATAACAATCAAGGAGGTGAAAATATGCCAACTGATAATAAGCAAAATAAGAGAGAAACATTTTCAACTTATAATCAAAAAAGAGAAGCATTAAGAAATGCTTTAGATCCAGTAATAATTAAAAATGATGATGATGAAATTATCAAAGAAACTTATTATTATGTAATGGATTTTGATGATGATTATGTATATGTAGAAAGACATATTTGGGAAGAAAATAATTATGAAGTAGATAATGGCAGATTTACTTATGAATTTAATGAAGAAACATTAAAGGCTACAATAACTGGCGAATTTGAAAAGATGATATTAGTATGGCTAACTGAAGAAGAAAATCAGAAAATACAAGAAGAAAGAAAACAATACTCAATTGTTTCAGAAGAATTAAAAGATTTAAAAGAAAAATATAATAATTTATCTACAGAACATGAAGAAGTTGTAGATGAGAATAAAGAGTTAAAAGAATTTAAAGAAAATGTAATAAAACAACAAAAACAAGCAGAAATTGATGAAGTATTCAACAAGTATTCTAATGTTTTAGATACTTCTGATATGGAAGATTTAAGAGGAAAAGCAATGGATATGGATATAGTTGAACTAGAAAAAGAATTAAGTTTTAGATTAGTACAAAAGAAATTTAATTTTAGCAAAACATCAAAGAAAGATAGCACAAAGATTAAAATAGTTGATGATAATGATGATAATGAACCTTATGGTTCAGCATCAGTTTATTTTAATAAATAAAAAATATAAAAAAAGGAGGAATTTTCATGAGTACAATAGTTAGACTTGATAAAGTGAAAAGAGATGCTCATATTGTTAGCTTTACTTTTGATACAGATTTAGAAGACGGAAGAATAGTAGTATTAGGAGATTTAGATGTTGATGGTGAAACTTATAAAGCAACAACACCTGCAGATGTAACATCAGACAGATTAGTATTACACGCATCGGTACCTATGGGATATGTAGAACCAGATTTAGAAGATGAATTTGTATTAAAAGCTGGCAAAGAAGGCAGAGGATATGTTCTTGAAACAGGCGATATTATAACTATTACTGATGATGGATTTGCAACTGCACCTGCAAAGGGAGATATTGTAGCACCTGTAAATGGTGATACAAAACTAACAGTAATAGATACACCAGCAGGAGAAAAGTTACAATTCAAAGTTATAGCTAAAGAATATTTAGCTGGAAAACAAGCATCTGTTTTAGAAGTGCTTTAATAAAAAATTATAATAAGAAGGAGGAAGATTGATATGATAACTAAATTAACTGATTTACAAAAATTAGCTTTAGATACTTATAAAGGGACAGTACAAAAATATTCCAAAGAAGAAGCAGAAAATGCTATTAGAAATGCTATAATTGATGCTTGCGGTGGAGAATGGAATTTCTATAATTTTCAAAAGAATAAATGGGATGTTTATCAAGTAATAAGAGAACTACTATCTGTAGGAACAGGTGAATTACTTGTAGACAAATTTAATAGATTTGCAGACATTAGAGATGTAGAATTAGGAGACAATCCTGAATTTTTAGTAGAGGATACCAGCTTATTCAGAGTTGCTTCAATAGCAAATGGTAATACAGATATAAGAAGACAAAAATTATATGATAAGAAACTTATAGTTCCTGTAGAAAAACTTGCTATCAAGATATACGAAGAGTTGGACAGATTCATTGCCGGTAGAATTGATTGGAATAAAATGATTGACAGAGTTCGATTATCTTTTGGAAATGGAATAGCTTTAAGAATTTTCAATGCTATCCATAGTTCATATGATAGCTTAACAGCTCCTTTCAAAGAGCAAGGTACTTTTGATGAAGGTAAACTACTGGACATGGTAGCTCATGTAGAAGCATCTACAGGACAAGCAGCAGCAGTATTTGGTACTAAGAAAGCTCTATCAAACATCAAAGTAGATGACGCTTCTGATGCTATGAAGGATGAATTTAATTCAATAGGATTCTATGGAGTATTTAGAGGGACTGAACTTATTCAATTACCACAAGCACACATTCCTGGAACTTATAATTTTGCAATAGATGATAATTTCTTACTAGTTGTTCCAAATGGTGAAAGAATAGTCAAGGTGGTACTTGAAGGAGATGCTTATGTATACGATACACCACCAGGATCAAGAAACGATGAACAAATAGAATTCTTCTTTGGAAGAAAAGCAGGAGTAGGAGTATTGCTAGCTGACAGATTTGGAATTTACAAAGTAGCATAATAATGTTGGAGGGGTTAATTCCCCTCCTCTATCTAAAAAAAACAAGAATACTCCTAACTTCTAAACGAAGTGAAAGTGGGAGAGGTTTAATAAAATCATAAAGGGAGGAATGTATTTAATGGCTAAAAAAGATAATACGGTAGAAAAACAAGTAACAGAAAGACCAGTTAAAAAACCAGCACCTAGAAAAAGAGTTACTATAGATAGAAATTTACAAGTTCTTTTCATGAATAATAATGATGGTGGATTCTTTTATAGGTGTCCTAAAACTCATAATATTTATGATATGCGTGAATATGGCGATGTAGATTATATTACAATAGATGAGTTAGTAACTATGAGAAATGCACATAGAAGAATATTAAATGAGTTATGGATACTATTGATAGATGTTGATAGTGACGAAGTATCTATAGAGGATGTATGGAAATATTTAGGACTTGAGCATTTATACAACGATGTAGTAAAACCAACTGAAATTGATGAATTTATTTTAAGATCAAGAGATGATAAATTTAAGGCTAATTTAAATAAAATGCATGAAGTATTAGCTAAAAAAGTAGTAGAAAGAGCAGTTGTTTTATACAAACAAGGTAAGCTTAATTCTATTAGAAAGATAAATGCTATAAAAGATTTTACTGGCAAAGAAGATTTATTTGATTAAAGGGGGGGGCTTTATGGCTACTCCTTTCCAGAATATATATGACAAGTTTTTAAATTTAATAGAAGATTATGAATTAGCTATTATCCCAGATGATGAACTAGATTATTTACTTTTTAGTTATTTAGATAGAGCAATTAGTTTAGATTTTAAACAATGCAGAAAAAATTTGACTAATTATGATAAAGAATTAAAACAATTTAACGAAGATTTAACCAATGAGGAACAATGGATAATAGCTTATGGAATGGTTTTATCTTGGATAGAACCTAAGATAAAACGTGAGAGATTATTAAGAGATGCAATTTCTGATAGGGATTATCAAGAATCATCACATGCTAATCAATTAAAAGAGTTATTAAGTTTAGAAGAAAGCACAAGACAGAAATTAAGAGAATATATAATTAACTATTCATACAATAATTTTGATGGCTTCTATTAAGTTGGTGATATTATGAATTATCAATATTATAAAAATAGAGTATTAAGGAAAGGCAGTACAAACCAAGAAAGAATTATTTATGAAAAGAAAAGAAGTTTTGAAGAATACTTAAACACTATTCCAAATGCGTATGAAGTTAATATTGATGGCAATTATTATTTAGCTGCTATACAAGATGTTAGTTTTAATAATGAAAATAGTGAAATGAAATACTTATTAACATATTTAGATACTCCATTAGATGTCGGAAGTACAGTTGTATGGGATGATAAAAATTGGATTGTAATTTCTAAAGAGGTTGAAGCAATAAAAAGTCATCAATCTTGTAAAATTGCATTATGCAATAATATACTCACATTTCAAGATACTGATAATCCATCTATAATTTATGAAATACCTTGTATATTAACTAATAAAGCATCAACATATTCATCAGGAGAAAAAGAAACAAAATATATAGTATTAGCAGATGACCAAATATTAGTAACAATACCAAACAATGATATAACCAAAAAAATATCATTAGATAAAAGATTTATATTTGATAATAGCAAATTTAATATTTATAAAACAACCAAAATTGATACATTATCACAAAGAGGTTTGATTAATATCACAATGAAAAAAGATGAATATAATTCAAATACAGATAGATTGGATTTAAACATAGCTGATTATATAAACATAGGGGAAGAACAAACTGAACCACCAACAGATGATGGATATGTCATTGAGATAGAGGGAGCTGATTCTATAGCGATATTTGGAATAGAAACATATACAGCTAAAATTTATTACAATGGTGAGTTAGTTAACGATAAAGCAGTTAGATGGGAAATAAGCGATAGATTTAATATTAAAGAAACTACAGATACAGCTATAACATTAGAAGTGCCAGTAGGTGATTATACTACTGGTAATTTTATTTTAAAAGCAATTTTAGTAGATGATGAAAGTATATTTGCAGAAAAAACAATATTGGTTACTGCTTTTTAAAGGTAGGTGATTAATATTAGCAGTTTATTGGAAGATTCATTGAGTTTTAAGTTTAAACATATTGGTTCAAATGGCATGAGGATTATATTGCAATTGCTTCAAAATCAAAACTTTTTAAGATATATTAAGTATTTAGGAGAAACTAATCCACTTGATAATGCACTTCCTAACATATCTCCTAATAATATTATTAACAATGGCAAAAACGATGGTTGTATATATCCTGTACCTTTTAATGAAAATATATTAACTGAAAATGGGACAATATTATTCTTCAATCCATATGAATTTAAAAAATTAGACGAAATTGTAAGTGCAGATATTTATGCTTTAGATATTATTATACCAAATAAATATTGGTATATACATAGCATTGGAGAATGGAGAGCCTATTTGATTATCCATGAAATTGCAAAATCAATAGATAATAAGCATATTGCAGGATTAGGGAAAACAGAAATAGTAAATGTAAGTAATCCATATAAAATTGAAAATGGATATTCAGGAGTAACAGTATTTATAAGAGTTTATAATGCTACTACAAGAGGATATTGATATGGAAAATATGAAGGAGTTTTATATATTACTAGATTCAATAGAAACAGAAATAGGTACTTTAAGGTTCGTTAAAGTAAAAGAATATCCTATATTTATAAAACACTTACAATATTTACTTTTAGAAAAAGGACACTTATTAAAACTATTTAAACAATCATTTGATTTAGATGAAAATGTAAAATTGGTTTATGAACATTTGAAAGAAACAACATTATTTGATTTTGTAAAACTTATTGGCCGATATAAAATAAAATTTCTAGGATTATATCAAATATATCAAGGGTATGTTGAAGCATTTAAGTTTTTCTTTAATGAAGATGTTTTTTATAAAATCAAAACAAATGAAGAATTTGAATATTATAAAGAATTAATATGCCAAGTTAATGCTATTCCTTATGAAAGACCTAACCCCAATCCTGAAATAGAACGTTTTAATAGATTTAGAAGATTATTAAAAAGGAAGAAATCTGAAAACATAAGTTTTGAATCAATGTATACTAGCGTATGGGCATATTTAAAACATTGCCCTGATGATTTAACTTTATATCAATTTAATAGGTTATTTCATAGGATAGCACGATTTAAGGATTTTGATATGAATACTATATTTGCAACAGTATCCAAAGAAGTAAAAATCGAACCATGGTGTAAAGATTTAGAAGAAGATGTAAAAGAGTATTTAGATGAAAAAGATTTAAATATACAGAGGAATCTGTAATAAAATAAAATTATTAAAAAAGGAGGACGATTAACATGGCTACTAATAAAAAGTATATTATACA
>ENA-OWPA01000964-OWPA01000964.1-bioreactor-metagenome-genome-assembly--contig:-NODE-964-length-25031-cov-3.821912_pt1 | contig 25031 bp, 32 predicted proteins | sample MGYA00238139_ERZ651803 | MGnify/ENA primary metagenome ERZ651803 (study PRJEB26909, sample SAMN07631231) | bioreactor metagenome | isolation source: Switchgrass digestor | place: USA: Dartmouth... | reverse complement strand
AACCCTCCCGCTCCGCTCAACCTGCAAGGCAGGAAAAAAAGTTTCAATTCCTTATAGGTAATCTAATAACGTCGTACATCAAGTCTTCAATAGCTTGTGCCTGCTTGTTTCAATTCCTTATAGGTAATCTAATAACAAAACTATAACAATTACATTGCTTTTGCTCGGATCTAAGTTTCAATTCCTTATAGGTAATCTAATAACTACATATACCCATTTGGATATGTACCCAAGAAGGCTTTGTTTCAATTCCTTATAGGTAATCTAATAACGAGAAAAACAGAGAAAAACAAAGATACTAATTAGAGCGTTTCAATTCCTTATAGGTAATCTAATAACCTGCATCCTGACTTGCTGCAGGTCCATCTTCAGGACCAGTTTCAATTCCTTATAGGTAATCTAATAACTAACTAGGTCATTTTATGATGGAGTGTTGCAAATATGTTTCAATTCCTTATAGGTAATCTAATAACTCATATTTCTATTTGGAGATTTAGGCTTTTTTATCTCGTTTCAATTCCTTATAGGTAATCTAATAACGACTTGATGTACGACCTAGAATTGACAGGTGAAATGAAGTTTCAATTCCTTATAGGTAATCTAATAACTCTTTTAGATCGCTTAAAAGTGAGACATAATTTTAAGTAGTTTCAATTCCTTATAGGTAATCTAATAACAAGCAAATGTTAATTAACTATTACCATGGCATAGCACGTTTCAATTCCTTATAGGTAATCTAATAACATAAATAATCTACGAATGTTTGAGTTTGGTCTTGATTGTTTCAATTCCTTATAGGTAATCTAATAACAAGCCAATTTCTCCCATGTAGGCATCTCACCTGTTTGTTTCAATTCCTTATAGGTAATCTAATAACCTGCTCCAAATATTTATATCCATGCATTTTTAAATAGTGTTTCAATTCCTTATAGGTAATCTAATAACGGTTTAATTGCAGGTTGTTATGTTTTGAGCTGTTATGTGTTTCAATTCCTTATAGGTAATCTAATAACATATCAAGCAGCCAGACAAGGCTATATCAATCACCTAGTTTCAATTCCTTATAGGTAATCTAATAACCTGTATAGGTCCTTCCGCTCAACCTGCTAGGCAGGAAGTTTCAATTCCTTATAGGTAATCTAATAACTATATTGTCAGACTATTCTATACATTGTAATATTCTTGAGTTTCAATTCCTTATAGGTAATCTAATAACTAATTAACCCTTGTACCCATATAAATGTCCAAATTCTCGTTTCAATTCCTTATAGGTAATCTAATAACGGTTCATAAGTATTAGGGGCATAATAATAATATGCATGTTTCAATTCCTTATAGGTAATCTAATAACTACTTCTCACTGACAACCGATCTAAATCGTCTAACTGTTTCAATTCCTTATAGGTAATCTAATAACCATAACAGCTAGGCTTTAAGCTGCCAGCGTTGGATGCAGTTTCAATTCCTTATAGGTAATCTAATAACTTTATGCTTTCATATCTTCTAGGATTTTTAGTCAAGAAGTTTCAATTCCTTATAGGTAATCTAATAACCAATTATCCTGTGTTGTTGATATAGTATTGTTTGTATGTTTCAATTCCTTATAGGTAATCTAATAACTCTTTTTCATTTTTATCTAGTATACCTGTAAAAAGCAGTTTCAATTCCTTATAGGTAATCTAATAACCATACGGAAAAACTTTTCCGTCTATAAGCACTTGGTAAGTTTCAATTCCTTATAGGTAATCTAATAACAACAGGGAGAGGAAGGGGGTTAACGAAGAATGAATTTGTTTCAATTCCTTATAGGTAATCTAATAACTTTTTTTTATGGGAGTATTCCAATAGAAATTGAAAGAGTTTCAATTCCTTATAGGTAATCTAATAACTAGAGAGCGGCTACAGAAACTATATCAAAAGTTTCTAGTTTCAATTCCTTATAGGTAATCTAATAACATTTGCATTATGTGAGTTATTGAATAAAAGTAAAGCTAGTTTCAATTCCTTATAGGTAATCTAATAACTTTTTTAACGTTGTCAATATTATTTTCGATTTTATATGTTTCAATTCCTTATAGGTAATCTAATAACATAGCTGCTGCATCATGCTTCCTGCTGCAGGTCCAACTGTTTAAATTCCTTATAGGTAATCTAATAACGTTATACCTACTAGTAAAAGTATTATTAAATTTACTATGTTTCAATTCCTTATAGGTAATCTAATAACGATTACTTTCTTGGAAAAGGTGGATATATCTATATAAAGTTTCAATTCCTTATAGGTAATCTAATAACAATAAAGTGGTTGAAACAATACTAGGTATGCACTCAGTAAACTTACTGTAGGTGATAATATGATTAATCCAGGCAAATTAAACAAACGAATCTCAATATATAGGCAAGTCACAAAACGTGATGAATATGGAGAGCCTATAACTGAGAAAAAACTAATTCATTCATGTTGGGCCAGCGTAAAAAATAAAAGCGGTAAAGAACAGTTTGCATCAGTTGCACCTTTCAGTAAGACAATTACTAGTTTTCTTATAAGGTATACTAAGAAAAAAATTGATACTACAATGACTGTTGAATTTCAAGGGGAAGAATACAATATTGTCTATGTAGATAATTATAATTTCAGCAATGAATATATTGAGATAACCGCAGAGAAGGTGGTTTAATGACTAAAGTATATTTCAAGGTAGAAGGCATGGAAGAAGTACAGAAAGGCATTGAAAAAATAGGCAAAGTACCACAAAAACACGTAACTGCAAGTTCCAAAAAAGCCATGAATATAGTTCTTAAACAATCAAGGGCTAATGCACCTGTAGATACTGGAATGTTAAAGAAAGGTATAAAACTAGTAGGGGAACGTGCCAAAGTTAAAGGGAAAAAAATTTATAGAGTTGTATTTGATAGAAACATGAATGATGTTTTTCAGAAAAAGAATAAGAAAGGCAAAGTAACAGGTTATTATCCAGTATCGCAGGAATATGGGTTCTTTGCAAAGAATGGTAGATATATACCAGGGTATCGATTCATACATGATTCACTAGCCGACAATACACAGAAAGTAGAAAAAACAATAGTAGACGAAATGAAAAAGAGAATTGATATTGAGATTGTGAAAGCGGGGTTGAAGTAGATGGAAACCGCTCTAAGAGAAGTATTGGAAAATAATATTGATGAACTAAAACCTACATTTGACGAAGAAGGGAACGAAATAGGTCATATATTTCCTACAAATTTACCTGAAGGGGCTGTAAAGCCTTGTTTAGTTTATGCCAGAATCAGTACTACAAAAGTAAAAACACTTGAAGGGTTAACTGGAAAAGAGTATTTAAGCTATATGTTTAGTATTATGGCAACTAAATATAAAGATATGAAATCCTTAACCAAAAAGGTTGAGGATTTATTAATTTCTTTACCAGGACAAACCATAGGCAGTTATTACATTGAAGATATAGACATTAACAATGTTACAGAACAGTATGAGTATGAGCTGAAACTTAATAGAGGGATTATAGATTTTACTATATATTTTGAGGAGGTAGAGTAAATATGGCTAAAAGAGCATTAGGAACAAAGCTACAAATAGGGAAAGATTCTCCTGTTACTGTAGCTGGATTAACTTCTATAGGTGGATTAGAGCTATCAGCAGATACTATAGATATCACTACTTTAGACAGTGATGGAGCTTATAGAGAATTTATCGCAGGATTTAAAGATGCTGGAGAGGTTTCACTTGAAGGATATTTAGAACTTGAACCTGAGAAAGGACAAAAAGACTTATATGACTTATTTGAAAGCGGAGATGTTGAAGATTTTACTATTTTGTTTCCTGACAACATGGGGAGTTGGCAGTTTAAAGGTGTAGTAACTGGGTTCAGTACATCAGCAGATTTAGAGGACCCATTGAGTTTTAGTTGCACTATCAAGGTGTCAGGTAAACCTACGTTATTAACTGGAGCAGGTGTTTAAGGCTAGAATTGATTCTAGCCTTTTACTCTTAAATTAAGGGGACAAGAAAATGATTAAAAAGCTATTGTTACCTATAGTAAAAATCTTAAACAAAATCCTATTCAAAATTAATAAAAGGTTAAAGGAGAGGTTGATATGAGTTATTATCCAATCAAGCTAGACAAAGTTAGAAATTTTAGATATGGAATGAGGGCTATAGATTTAATTGAGAAAAAGTACGGGAAGCCCATAATGGAAATAGACGGAATTAGCGATGGTAAAATAACAATGGAAGATTATGCGACTTTAATGTGGGCTGGTTTAGTACACGAGGATAAAGAGCTAACTCCTGAGAGGGTTATGGACCTAGTGGATGAATATTCTAATATCAGAGAAGTAAGTAAAGTTATGTGGAAGGCTTTAAATGACGTGTTTAGGGCAGATGAGGAAGAAACGGAAACAGAAGGAAAAAACGAGTAGAAGGTGGCGAGAAAGTACCTTTTACTATAAAAGGTGCTATGAAACTTGCTGCCGAAATAGAATTGCCATTTAGTGAATTTTGGGAGCTTACACCTTATGAATTTAATTTGAAAGTAAAGAATTATTACAATAAAAAGAAAGAGCAATTTAAAGAAAATATTATATTGGCATATCTAAACGCAAAATGGACTATTCAATGGTTAGGGAAGAAAAAAGACTATCCAAAACCATTAGAAGAAATATTAAAAGAAATTGATAAAAATAATAGTGGAAAAGAAAAGAAAATAATGACACCAGAACAAATGCTAGTACAGGTTAAAGTATTAAATGCTTTATTCGGGGGAGAGGTAAAAACTTGCAATTCCTAGGAATATTCTGTAAACTTAAAACATAGAATATTCCTAGGGGAGGTATTTATTATGGGACTTTATGGTTCGCCAGATGTAGGGAATTTATATACTAATCCGAAAGAGCCTAAATATATTAAACAAGAAGGATATAAACCACAGAAAAATATATGGGTATGGATAGCAATTTTAGTTATAAATATCGTGATTATATTATCAGTAGGAATAACTTTAGCAGATGTTTTAACATTATTAGCACTAGATAGCATAATTTTATTTGGAATATCAGTTGTAAGTTTAATTATGAACTTAGTTAAGAAAAGGAAAATAAGAAACGATATAAAATTTATTTTTATTAGTATAATATTATTCATTATATTGACAGTAATTCTAAGCACTCTGTAAAGAGTGCTTTTTTAATTGCCAAGAGGCAGGTGATAATATGGCAAAAAGCAACTTCATAGTTAGAGGCGGGGCAGATTTTTCGGGTATTCAAAAAGAAGTTACAAAAACCCAGAAGACACTGAAAAGTTTTGAAAGCAATATAAATAGTACCTTTAAAGGGATATCTGAAGGACTAGGAATAAACCTAGGGAAACTAACCAAAATTGGACTGATTGCCGCTGTAACCAAAAAGCTTGTTGATTTTGGGAAAGAAGCAATTGAAGTAGCTTCTGACCTTACCGAAGTACAAAACGTAGTTGATGTAACCTTTGGTTCTATGGCAAGTGAAATAAATGAATTTGCAAGTACTGCTACTAAACAATTTGGTTTATCCGAATTATCAGCAAAGCAATTTGCATCTACTATGGGAGCAATGCTTAAATCATCAGGTATAACTGGTGAAGCAGTTAAGGATATGTCCATAGAATTAACTAAGCTAGCTGCAGATATGGCTAGCTTTTATAATTTAGATCCAGAAGAAGCCTTTGCTAAAATCAGGTCAGGCATTAGTGGGGAAACAGAGCCACTTAAACAGCTTGGTATTAATATGAATGTTGCAAATTTACAGGCTTATGCAATGTCCCAAGGCATCAATAAATCATGGAAAGAAATGACACAAGCAGAGCAAACAATGTTAAGGTATAATTATTTATTAGCGGTTACTGGAGACGCACAAGGGGATTTTGCTAGGAATTCAGAATCATGGGCAAATCAAGTCAAGTTACTTAAGGAACAATGGCAAGAATTTATGTCCCTAATTGGTAAGGCATTAATAGAAATACTTTTGCCTGTTGTAAAATTTTTAAATAAAGCATTAGAGATTCTAATTGATATTGTTAAAGCTATAGGAAAAATATACACAATGATAACTGGAAGAGAAATTGGTGCAAGCGCTGAGGTAGTAGAAACAAATATGGATATAGAAGATTCTGCTCTTGGTGCAGCAGATGGACAAGAAAAATTAGCAGATGGAATAGGGAAAGCAGCAAAAGCAGCTAAGAAAGCATTGGCCCCATTTGATGAATTAAACATCCTCCAACAAAATCTAGCTACTGGTGGAAGTGGTGGCTTAGGTGGAGGAGTTATACCGACAACAAGTCAAATTAATACTAAAATAGACACTAGACAAGTAGATGATGGAATAGAGGAAGCTAAACGTAAATGGGAAGGTTTTTTTATTTGGTTAGGTGATTGGTGGAATAGAATTAAAGAACTAGTAACAGTTCCAATATATGTACCTGCACCTGTATTTGCTCCAATACCAGATCCAATATATGAACCTAACTGGGGGTTAAGCCCACCACCAATTCCTGCGGTAAACTACAGTAAATATATTAATTCGTTGCAAATTATGCAATTGCAAACATCAAATATTTTTAACACAATAAAAGTTAATGTAGCTAATCAATTAACTGCCTTGCAAAGAGAAATGTCAAAAGTATGGGAAAACATAAGAAGAGATACAGAAATTGCAACAGGCAGAATAATGGAAGGGCTTAAAAAAGCATGGAATACAGTTGAAACTAACTTCAATACTCATAAAAACAACGTAGGAGTAATAGCAACAGGAATCGCAACTACTTTAGTATCAAATATAAATACTGGATTAACTACAGTAGGAAGAAATGTAAACAAAACTATAGAAACAGTACAAAATAACCTCCAAACTTTTGGCAGAAATGTAGGGGCAGTAATTGCCGAAACAGCAAGAACTTTTGCTGGAAACTTTAGTGAGAGTTTTAGAGTTACTGCTAGAAATTTTGTTACATTTGCTAATAGTGTAGGAAGCAATATAAAGACATTTGGTAGTGGATTCTTAAAAGTAGCTGCTGAAACTGCAAGAGGATTTGTAGGAAATATGGTTAGTGGTTTTGTTACAGTATGGAATAATTTTAAAAATTTAATAGCTAGTATCGGAGAAAAAGTAAAAGGATGGTTTAGTGCAAATAAAGATGTTATTGTTAAGACTGCTATAGGTGCAGGACTTGTGATAGGTACTGCAGCATTAGCATTAACAGCACCACAAGCAATACCTTATGTTGCAAAAGGATTAGCAGGATTAGCAGCTATACCAGCACTTGCAAAAGGTGGAATTACTAACGGACCTATGCTTGCGGTTGTAGGAGATAACCCTGGAGGTCGTGAAGTAGTATCTCCTTTAGATGATTTATTAGAAATGATGGAAACAACAGTAATTAGAGCAGTAGGTAACAATCAAAGTGGTGACACAACAATAATAATTAAAATAGGAGAAGATACAATAACAGAGAAAATTATCTCAAATATCACTAGACAAAATAGAATAGCGGGAAAAACTGTTATTCAAGTTTAGGAGGTGAAGGAAAATGATAACTATAAATGGGGTAGATTTACCTTCACCAGCTAGTTTCAAATACACAAGGAGTGATTTGGATTCGAGCGATACAGGAAGAAATGAACTTGGAATAATGCAAAGAGACAGAATCAGACAAGGAGTATATTCATTAGACTTGGAATGGAAGGGATTAACAAGCTCACAATTACATTTGATTGAAACAGCAGTAGAACCAGCAAGTTTAACAGTTAGGTTTCTCACTCCTGCAGGTTACCAAACAAAACGCATGTATGTGGGCGATAGAAGTATTGAGATGGTTATCTATAAGGACAATATAGACAAAATACGTTGGGATATAAGTTTTAAGCTAGTTGAGTACTAAAGGCGGTGGATATATGTATTCAGTTAGTCAATTGTTCAAAGAAAAAATACAAGAACTTGACAGAGTTTTTCAAGCAAAAATACAAATACATCATAGCGAGGGAATTTTAGAACTAGATGAAGGCGACTTGATTCAAGGGACGTTAATTTACAATGAAGCAACACAATCAGGAGAAGATTTTACAATTGGTGAAGCTATAGCTTCAAATATACAGTTTACCATAGTCAATAAACCTGAATACAATGATATTCAATTCATAGGGGCAACGATATATTGCAATATAGGGCTTTTGGTGAGGGAGGCTATAGACGCACACTTCTTGCAGCCTTCTCAGCCCTCTAAAATGTTGTATTTTGATGACGTTTGGGAGTTTGTCCCATTAGGCGTATTTCATATTGATGAAGTAAACAGACAAAGAAACACAATTGAAATCAAAGCGATTGATAACATGATTAAATTCGAAAGACCTTACAGTTTATCTCAATTAACTTATCCTGCAACTTTATACCAAATATATTTAAACGCTTGTAATATTTGCGGAGTACCCGCTGAAACAACTTCATTTCCTAATATGAATTACACAGTACAAGAAAGACCAGAGGGTGATTTAACTTGTAGGGATATAATCAGCTATGTAGCTCAATTGGCAGGTTGTTTTGCAAAAATCAATCGTAACGGTGCTTTAGAGCTGAAATGGTATCAAGATACAGATGTTGAAATAGGTCCTATTAACAGATTTAGTTTTAAACCTAGCGATGACATCATTCAAATTACAGGCGTAATGTATGAAACAGAGGACGCTGTATATTTAGCTGGAACAGACGAATATGTAATAAATATAAGCGAAAATCCTCTAGTTAGTGAGGATTATTCTGCTTTGTTAAATACTATTTACAACAACATAAAAGATACAATATTTATTCCTTACTCCTGTGAATGGCAAGGGAATCCCGCAATTGAAGCAGGGGATAAAATAGTACACATAGATAGAGATGACAAAGTATACAACACAATTGTAACTAAATCGACTTTTAAATTCAGAGGTAAAAGCACATTAGAGGCAGCTGGAACTCCTCAAATTGCAAAAGGATACAAAGGAACTGTTGAAAAATTCAAAAGCACAGCTAACAAACAAATTACACAAGCGAAAAATATAGCTGAAGAAGCAAAAGAAACAGTTGAAGAAGTAGAAGAACAAATTTCACTACTTGAACAAGCAAGAACAAATGTAAACAACCTCATGGCTAATATGTTAGGTGGTTATTATATTGAAGATAAAGAAAACGGAATAACGTATATAGCAGACAATCCTAATCTCAATCAAGCAACAAAAATTTGGCGATGGGGACTTGGTGGATTTGGATATAGTGATGATGGAGGACAAACATGGAAAACAGCTATTACAGCAGATGGATCTATTGTTGCTATGCTTGTGGCAGCAAATATTATTACAGCTGATATGATACAAGCAGGTAAGCTCACATCACAAAATGGACAAGTATATTTTGACCTTGATGGAAATGAATTTAGAACACCTAACATCGTAATGGATTCAAGTGGTATAACTGTAGAAAATGGGGCAATAGTAGTCAAAGACCTGAATAACTCTAACATAATAACAGCCAACGGACTCAAAGTTAAGTATGTATTTATTTCATCTGGTGAGCTAAAAGGATGGCAAAAAGTAGGAATATGGAACGAATACGGGAATGTATTAAGTCATCATGCATTTATTACAGTAGCAATTCCTGATAACTTAACAATAGAAACCGCAATATTAAGGTGTAAGTCAATGCCTAGATTGTTCACAGGCTGGGGAGTCATTCCAGATGGTTATTATCACGCTAGGAATATGAAACTTTACAAAATATCTGATGAAAGTGCTGGTTATATTGATTATCCTGCATCCTCAGAATACGACTTAATAATGGATATAGGCGGGACAGATATATCAAGCGCAGTGTGGGGGTCCTCAACATGGAGCCCAACGGGGCAAGGCATTAAATATCGACAAGGAGATGTAAAAAATTATCTTGATGTAGGAACAAATATCTTTTTAGTCAAGTCAACAGATTCAATATCACAAGCAAACGAACGTTACGGCGGTGGTATGCAATTTGAATTAATTGTAACTGGTTATTTGAGAGGGTGATAAATATGGCGTATAATGATAAATCAATTTTTAAAGATGTTAACCAGAAGCCTATACCACAATACTGGAATCCTTCTACAGATAGATATGAGCCTGTAGAAGGACACAATGGTATGCTTAAGGTTGTGTTGGTTGATGAACAAGGGAGATATGTACACTCTCAAAGTTTAGTTGACCAAATAAGCAATAAGTTAGACGAACTCATACAGGTGGTGAGACAAATTGGCGTATAATACAAAAGCAATTAAAACTGATGTAAATGGCAATCCTATTAGCCAGTATTATAATCCTGAAACAGATGAATATGAACCTGTAGAAGGTGCTAGCGGAGGGAATAAAGTAATCATTTATAATGAAGATGGAACCCCTAACAACTCGTTGAATTTTGGAGAAATATTGGACAAATTAGACCAACTAACAGGAACTGTAATTGCTGAGCAATATAGACAACAAAATGAGGCTATACGTCAACAAAATGAACAAGATAGAATTGATCTTTATAATGCTCTTAAAGACCTTGATGTTTCACAATATGAATTAAGACTTCAAAAACTAGAACATGATACATCTGTAGAAGAAACAGTGGTTGAGGAAGCATATGGACCAGTAATTCCATTGCCTGAGAATGTCGTCAACGGGCAAATTAACGACATTAAAATTGAAGGCAAAACATATAGAAATGTACTTGAAGATTATATATCTGATAGTAATAACTGGGAAATACTAAACGGAGAATTAATAGATAATGATTTTATAAAGGCAACAGCAGATGGTTCTTATAAGGCTTTTTTTCTAAAAGCTGGTATTATAACTTTAAAACCTAGTACACAATATACTATATTTGTAGAAGTTAGAAAAAACACTTTAGTCTCTACCTTAACTGGTATCGGATTAACAGTAACTCATCAATATCAAGACGATTCTTTTGGAGTAACTAATAGAATTTCACCAGGTGAAACAGGCATATTTAAGTTTTTAGTAACAACAAAATCAGACCTAACAAACACTCTTCCTTTAAGAATGTTTATAAATAGCGCAGCAACAAGCGGAGAAATAGAATTCAGAGTAATGCTTTTAGAAGGAGATTATACAAACGAAAATATAAGTTATATTAGAGGAACTAAATCTACATTAGGTGCAATAAGGCTTAAAAGTGTAAACGAGGATGAAACAAAGGAAAGCACTCTATATATACTTGGCAGAGATGAGGAAGGAAATATACTAGAATTACGCTCACTTCCAAATGGTACTAAAGATGAAATCAATGTAAGTGAAAGAAAACTAATAAAGAGAATAGAAGTAAAAGCAAACGTATCAAGCGGCACAGTGATAAATTATACAGACATGGCAGAAGGTGGAACGTATTTTGCTTGGAATGAGAATGGAGAAACTGAAACAGGTACAAAAGGCGATACATTAGGCATTGATGCAATAACACTAATTTATCAGTTAGTACAACCTATCGAAATTCCAATTGAAGTGTTTGGAAGTCTTCAATCATACAAAAATGGTACTGTATACGTAGATGCAATTATACCACGAGTAGATTTTTACACCTCTGAAGGGATAGTATTGGAAGAAGATGAGCCTGCTATAAAAGAAATAGACAAGTTATATCTAGTTAATAAAGAAAATGGTTATTTAACCGAACTTGATACATCAAAAGCCTTCATATTCCCTGATGGTAAAGGATTTACTCATCCTGATTTATATAACGATGCATTAGTAGACTGGGATTATATTCCTGATGTTGAAAGTACAAATCCAGCTATTAGTATGGCATTGCCAACAAATTTAAAAGCAAGTATTAATAGTAGTTTAGGCGGTATTAGAGATTTATCTGAAAAAATAAGCAATCTAAACATACGAGTAACTGCAATTCAAAAAGATGATATATCAGAGTTAAACGAAAAGATTTTAGAAGTAGAAGAAGATTTGAATGAACATATAAACGTTTTCAATAACCATATAGCAGATTATAATCAACATGAAGAAGTATTCAATGATTACAAAGAAAATCTAATAAGAAATAGAATATTATCTAATGAAGTTAAATATATCGCTCATAGAGGAATAAGCGCAATAGCACCTGAAAATACATTGCCAGCATTTGAAAAAGCAGGAGAGTTGGGTTTTTGGGGCGCTGAATGTGATGTTTTAGTTTCAGCAGATGGAGTTTGGGTATTGCATCATGACGATACTGTTGATAGGATGACAAATGGTACAGGAAATGTATCAGATTTTACATTAGCACAATTAAAAGCATTAACAATAGACGCAGGTAATAACATAGCTTTATACCCTAATTTGAAAATACCTACATTAGAAGAATATTTAGTAGTATGCAGAAAGTGGAATCTAATACCAGTTGTAGAAATTAAAGCAGCAACATATACAAGCGATAATTATGATACTCTTATATCTATATTGAAAAAAGCAGGGTTAGAAAGCAAAGCTATAATTATATCATTTGACCAAAATGTACTGACTGAAATAAGGGATAGAAGTAAATATATTCAATTACAATTAGTTTCAAGTAGTTTTTCAAATGATTTAATTGATTTTGCAAAGGCTTTAGGTAATACCATGTTAGATTTAAATTATGACATAATTACGCAATCAATTATTGAAGAGTGCCATACAAACGATATTATGGTGAACGCATGGACAGTTAATGATTATAATACTGCAAAAACATTGCGTAATTACGGAGTTGATTTTATTACAACTGATTTTATAATTGATTAAATGGTGGTGATAATATGTTATTCGATAGAGAATTTTATAGTTTTATAACAAAAGAAAACTTTCAAGAAGGAATAAATGCCACTTGGGAACCAGTAAGACCAACATATACTGATTCTACTCCTACAGGAAATGAATGGACTTATAATTCCACATTGCAGTGCATGCACATGAAAAATATAGATACAACAAAAGTAGGGTATTGTGTCCAAGATTTTGGAGAATTAAGAGTTGGAGATATCATAGAAGTTGTAGCAGAAGTATATAGCATATCTGGGGATAAACCTAAAATAGCAATAGACGCAAGATTAGATGCGCAATGGATCTGTAAAGCAGAAATTCAAGCCGATAAAACAGAAGAATGGGAAGTAATTAGACTAAAATATGTAGTACAAGACAACAAAATAGACCATAGAGCTACAATTGGTATTTGGACCGCTGATATAGGCGAATTCTATGTAAGGAATATAAGAATAGAAGTATTAACACAAGAAAAGAAAAAAGAACAATAGCTGGGGTAGCAATGATAGTAAAACTAAATGGCAAATGGGAAGTAAGAACGGACTTTTTTCTAGGAGGTGCTATATGGACAAACTATGCGATGAACGTCATAAGAGAATAGATGAAAAACTTGAATTGCATGAAAGGAGACTTAACAATCATTCAGAGAGATTAGACAGGATAGAACTAGCAAATGGAAGACTTGAAGAGAGGCTTAACAGTCTCATCACTCAGCTAGAAAACTTAAACAAAACAATGAAGTGGTTTATGGGATTATTATTAGGAGGAATTGTTTCCTTCTTTTTTTATGCAATCCAAAATGGGATACTTAAATAGGAGGTTTTCAAGATGAAGGTAATTCAAATGTTAGTGTCTAAAGAGAAGTACAACATTAAATGCCCTTATACTATGATCCCCGAATTTATCGTAGTTCATAATACTGCTAATGACGCCTCCGCAAGAGATGAAGTAGCATATATGTGCAAAAACAACAATCAAGTATCATTCCATTATGTAGTTGATGATAAAGAAATAGTGCAAGGTATTCCTGAAGATAGAAATGCGTGGCATGCAGGAGACGGTGCAAATGGAAAAGGGAATAGAAAAGGTATAGCAATTGAGATATGCTATTCAAAATCAGGAGGTAAGAAATTTGAAGATGCAGAAAAACTTGCTGCTAAATTTATAGCATATAAATTGAAAGAAAAAGGTTGGGGAATTGACAAGGTAAAGAAACATCAAGACTTTAGCGGTAAGTATTGCCCACATAGAACCCTTGACATGGGTTGGCAGAGATTTTTAAATATGGTACAGGCTGAGCTTGATGCTTTAAAGAAGGAGGAAAATGTTATGTTTAGAGTTCAGGTAGGAGCGTTTAAAGTTAGAGCTAATGCTGATAAATTGGCTGATGAACTAAGAAAGAAAGGCTATGATGCAATAGTTGTAGCAGATAAAACTGATAGCCAAAATAAAGACGTAATTCAATTAGAGTATAAAGGTGCAGTAAAAAAGGGTACAAAAGGCGAACATGTAAAAGAATTGCAAAAGGCTTTGAAGTTGTTAGGATATTACAAAGATGCTATAGATGGATCAGCTGGGCCTAATACAGTGGCAGCAATAAAAGCGTTCCAAAAAGCTAATGGATTGACCGTTGATGGATCTGCTGGTCCTGCCACCTATGCAAAATTAAATGAAGTATTAAGGAGGTTATAATAATGTTTGACGATTTCATGACTCCTGAAACATTGACCACATTTACTGGTTTAGTTTTGGCTACTGCCTTAATTGTTCAATTTACTAAATCATGGATAAAAAAGATTTTTACAGATGCAGCAGTAAGACTATATACATGGATAATAGCACTAGTATTAACATTTATATTTGCAAGAAATGGACAAGGTATAGAGGGCATAGTGCTTACTGTAATAAATTCGATACTAGTTGCAACGTCTGCTATGGGCGGTTATGAAATTATAGCAGACCCGAAAGCAGAGAAAAAGAAATAGGAATTATTATGATGGCCAGGGATAAAACCCTGGCTTTTTTTATTTTTTGAATATTTATTTGTTATAATATAAGAAAAACTACAAAGGGGGACAATTATGCAGGTAAATCTACTACCTTTCGTGATAGAAGCTTTAGGAGCGAATAAAAAAATCTACAAGGATATAGATAGAATATATCAAGAGAATAAATACGAATATTACAAAGCAGCTAAAGAACATGAATTATATAATCACCCAATAGTAAAAGAAGGCTCTTTAATTCAAGAAGAATATTGTAAGAAGGCATTAGGAATCCTAATTGGTCCAAGAGATGAAAAGCTAGTAATTGAATTAGAAAAATTATTCAAAAGAGGATTTAGGTATACCTATACATATGCAGAAAATCATTTGCGAATTGATTTGAGTAAATTCATATATGCATTTATGAAAAAATATGGTGGAGAAGAAGATGAAAATGGCATTAATATAGAATATCATACTGTAGTATTACTTTTTCTGATTATCAATAAAGGAAGGGAAATAATTGAAAACGACACCTATAAAGAATATTTATCATTGTTATCCTTTAGATGGGAACATTATGGGGAAGATAATGAAGCAAGAATATCATTAGACAAAGCAACAGAAGAAGATAAGCAAAAAATAAAGGAACTGAAGCAGGCTATTTATAAGGAATATGGAGAAATATTAAATTTTAATGATATTTTGCAATGCAGATTTGATGCAAAAGGAATGGATGCAGCTGCTTATTTGTTTGATTATGAAAATATTTCTAGTATTTCATTATTTGAAGATATTAAATTTACTAGTAAAAACATAGATGAAATATTGTATCTTTATGTTTTATTTAAAGAGGATTTAAAAGATATAAAAAAAGCAACTAAATTCCTTGTAGCTCATATGTATATCAGATACATGATTAAAGCATACAAACAAGTAAAGGAAATGTACTTCAAAAACAATAAAGAAACTATGTATGTTGAGTTAGAAGGATTAGAAAAATCTTTAAACTCTGCTACTGAGAAATTATTTTCAGCAAAACAGGAAATTACTAGATTGCAACAACAAATAGAAGTATTAGAAAAAGAAAACAGGAGACTTCAATCAGAATTAGCAGAAGAAAGGAAAAACAGAAATGAACTCAATGGCTTAAGAGAATTTATGTTCAATTTAGATAGACAGGAAGAGTATACAGTACAAGAAGAAGTTGATATGGAATTCTTAAAAAAATATAAAGCTGTACTTATAGGTGGGCATGAAAAGTGGCAACAGAGAATGAAAGAACTATTGCCAAACTTTATATTCATACATCCAGATCAGGCTAATTTTGATACAAAGATTTTAGATAGTGTTGATATTATTTTTATCTATGTAAATTATCTCAACCACGGAATCTACTATAGAGCAATGAATGCAATTGAAGGAAAGAATGTAAAAGTAGCTTATTTGAATCAGCAGAATGAAGAGATGGTTTTGAAAAATATATATAAAGAAATAAAGGCTCTAGATTTTTTCTAGAGCCTTTTTAGTAATCTTCAGGATCTGGTTTCATTGGAGTATCAATTGGTAAATGGTATATTTTGGGATTCTTATTACAATCATCAGGAATGATTTCAATTACATCTTCAATATTACATTGAAGATATAAACATATTTTTTCTAATGTTGACGTGTTTACATGCTCATTTTTTCTAAACTTTGCTATTATTCTTGAGCTTATTCCTGCTTCTGCTAAGTCTGAAAGTTTTCTTTTCTTTCTTAATAGCGTATGAAATAATGGCTCATAGCTAATCATTTAATCCCTCCTTTTTAGTTCTTTCTAATTATTATTTTACTATAGTAAATGGTATGTGTCAAAGAACAAATAAAAACTTTAAAATAGTAAAAAAAATATTTAAAAAAGTATTGACATATTATAACCCTAAAGTTATAATTAAAAGTAACAAAAGGAAATTAAGGAAAGGGGAAAGGAAAATGAATATAACAAAATTATTAGAAAAAGAATTCAAAAGAACAAAATTCACATATGGAGAAGATCCAATTCAAGATATGTTTGCTATTAGAAATATTACAAAAGTCTATGGGCATGTTATATCAGAAGATGAAAAACAAACATTGATTACGTTCATGAAACAAGCAATTGACAAAATAGAAGATGATTTTGATAGAGAAGATATGGAGATGTTGTATGAGTTAGCACTAGAAGATATGGGAAAGTAGGGGTAGAGCCGATCTACCCCAAAAATTAAAAAAAGGAGTGTTTAAAATGAGAATGAATGGATTTCAAAAAATAGTCATTCCATCAACTTATCGTGATGGATTATCTGATGAACAAATTTCAGATGAGTTTGTATCTGATTGTTTGCAAAAATTAAGAAGTTTAGGGGAAAATATTTCCTATGGAAGAATCGAAATGATTGACATCCTTGATAATGGAGACATTGAAGTATATATTGAGGATGTGCAGGGCTAGGGACTACCTCGTGAAAGCCGAGGTCAGGAGAGAAACTCTCCTGCTCCGCTCAACCTGCACAAGCAGGAATAAAAATAATAGGAGGGGTTATAATGAAAAAGGTATTTATTAGTAAATTTAATTCTGTTTTTATTATCATTAATAAAGAAGGCAAAACCGATCATTGGTCTAGAAAGTATGCTTTTGATAATTTACAAGAAGGGGACTATATTCTATGGAAGGATGGAGAAATTAATGTTGTAATAGATCCAGGCAAAATGGGTATGGGATTTTCATTTGCACCAGGGGCAGGAAAATGGAGAACAGTTACAGTAGAAGAAGTTGAATTTAATGAATTGCCAAGTGAAATACAAAATGCAATACACTATTTAGCAAATAGTTACCCATCATCAGATATATGCAGAAAAGTTGTACAGCAGGGCTAGGGAGTTCCTGGTGAAACCCCAGGAGGGGAGATTTTCTCCTGCTCCGCTTAACCTGCTCAAAGGAGGGAAATATAATGAAAACAATTGAAAAATATGCTTCTCAAATGATTGTGTTTTTTCTGATTGGGGAATGCGCCATTAAAGAATACAATCGTTGGATTATTCCAAAAGCTGATCTAAGGGAACTAGTGCAAGAGCTTCGACAAATTGGAATCGGAACTCATATTGAGTTTTATCCTTACGGTCAACAGTATGTATTAGCTACTCGACAAAAAGAGGTTATCAAAAGGGAAAAGTATCAGAAAATTCTTCAGCATTTACGTCAGTTGCAGGGCTAGTTTGGAAGATATCTGTATATAAAGGAATAAGGTAGGATTTCCTACCTTATTTTTTATAGCTCTTTGTCAATATTTGGGGTGGAATTTTTATCAAGTTTAACGTGAAATAGGAAAGTTTTCCTATTCCTTATATATTAGCCTACCTAGTTTCAATTCCTTATAGGTAGTCTAATACCCATATTAACGAGCGAGTTAAAGTGGCATAACAGGGCTAGATTCAAGGGATTGGAATTATTACAAAAAAGAAGTATATCCATTCTTCAGCTATTACATATATTTAGAGGTAGGAATTACTTTCCTACCTGTTTTATTTACCTTTGGACAACCACTAAACACTATACTAATAAATACTGTACTTATATAAATAATATAATAGTTATTAGCCTACCTCTAAGGAATCAAAGCCCTGGAACAAAACCAGGGCTTTATTATTAAAGAATTCCAATAAAAATTTATGAGGATGCAAGTAATTTAAAAGAGATATTAAGATGAAAAGAGCCTAGAAAATAGGCAATTATTGTTATCCGTAATTTTATAACAGTTGATAGAACAAACGTAACTATAATACAGGCAAGTTGTATTAATATTTAAAATCTATCTCATAATTAATTCTACCATCTATTTTTTGAACATATATAGTTTCAATTAAAGCTTGTGCAAATTCTTTTTTATCCTCTAGTTCTATTTTATCCCAGAGAGGTAATAATTCTTTGAACTGTACTATTTTTTCTTTATCTAAATTATTATTTTGAGAAACTTTTCTTAATTCTTCGTTAAGTTCTTTTATTTCTTCATCTAACTTTGCAATCCTTTTATTAATATATTTTATAGAAACACCATTTGCTTGTGCTAAACTATCAATTAGATTTTCAATTTCATTTTCTCTTTTAGAAATCCCCATTTTTAGATCATTAATCTGATCAGATTTTTCTATTACATCTACTTTTAAAATGTTGCTTAAATTATTTATATATGCAAATATATCATTTTTTATCAATTCTTCAATTTCATCAACTCTTATAGATGGACAATCACAAATGTTTTTGTTAGCTCTACCTGAACATCTAAGATATATAGCTTCAGTATTATTTTTCTTTGATAATTTAGCTTTATTGACATTCATTGCGTAACCACATTTTTTGCACTTTACTAAACCAGATAACCAACTATATTTACTTTTACCTGAGTTTTTTATCTGTTTGTTTTTTCTTAACCTATATTGACACTTTAACCAGGTAGCACTATCAATGACACCATTATGAGGAGCTAATACCACATGATAACCTTCTAAATTTTGAAATTTTGTACTTGCTGAACCATTGTTACCATATACATATAAACCATTTTCACCAATAAAATCAGATATATCATTGTGAATAATACAACCCATATTTTTAAAATAGTTATATATTTCAACATCAGCTTTAACATATACAGGATTTTTTAGTAGTCTACTTATTTTTGCACTATCCCAGTAGTTGTTAAATCTAGTTTTTATGTTTTTCTCATTTAATTCAAGTGCTAATGATTTTAAACTTGTGTTAGTATTAGCATATTTATTAAATAAATCTATTACATAATTTATTTTATCAGTAGGAACCAACATATTGGTTTTCTTATCTTCAATATATGTAGGAGAAAGCTTAAATCCAAAAGGTACATTACCACCTAAAAACATTCCTTTTTTTCCACGTTCATAATAATTGTCTATGATCCTTTGCTGGATAGTTTCTCTTTCTAGTTCAGCAAATACCATAACAATAGATAGCATAGCTTTACCTATTGGAGTACTGGTATCAAATTTCTCGGTAGTGCTAATAAATTCAGTATTATGCTTTTTAAAAAATTCAATTATTTTGGCAAAGTCTAATAAAGATCTGCTCATACGATCTAATCTGTAAACTATAACTTTCTCAATTAAACCTTTTTCAATATCTTCTAATAATCTTTGAAATGCTGGTCTTTCAATATTTTTTCCTGAGTAACCTTTATCTTCATATTTTCTCACTTCTATTCCTTCAGGTACTTCTCTCATACAAAATTCAAATTGGCTCTCTATAGAAATAGAATCTTTTTTGTCTCTACTTTGTCTAGCGTAAAGAGCATACATTTTAATTCCTCCTGCACTCCTGTATTTTTATATATTTATATTATAATACTTTTACAGGAATTTTAGCTATTAAAAAATAGCTTACTGGCTATTTACAACCTTTATACCATATGAATTTATAATGTCAAAAGAATATTGAAAGATTTTTCAAAAAGTGGGTTGTTAATTCTTATCTGAAATGTTATTATATAAGCAGAACATATGTTCTGTTAATAACTATAAAATAGATATTATAATTTTACATATTAGGGGTGATATGATGGGGAAGGAAAGTAAAAATTCCGAACTAAATGAACTTCTAGATTTAATATGTAAAATAGAAAGTGATACAGCGATAAGGCGGTTAAAGATGATAGTAAAAGATTATCTAAATAGAGAAGAAAAGAAAAAGCAATATCATTAAAGGATATTGCTTTTTATAATTTCTATAAGCTTTTTAAGTTGTGTGATTTGTTTATCATCCATTTGTAATATATCTTCGAAAATATCTTTTAAATTGGCTAATTTGTCTGAAGACAAATTAGCAATTTTATTTACTAAAGTAATCATATCTTCATTATTAGTGGATAATAAATTTCCTAATTTAAAATCTTCTTCATCTTTCCAACCCATTATAATGTTAGGTGATATTTTCAATACTTTTGCGAGTGCTGCAATTCTACTTCTTTTCATGTCTCCAATATCTCCAGATTCCCAACGAGATACGGTCGCTTCACTAACTCCTACAGCTTTAGCAACTTCTTTCATAGTCAATCCTAATTCTTTTCTTCTGTTCTTTATGATATTTTTAATATCATTTTCTTTCATTGTATTTTCACCTCGCTTTAGTTATTATAATATAAATATTGCCTATATGCAATAAATATGTGCAATAAATAAAAAAAACTTACATAAACGTATTGACACAAATCAGATATAATGATATTATGAACTTACGTAAAAGCAAGTAGGACAAGTAGGGGGTGTTAGGTGTTGAATAGAAATAAATTAAAAGCTAAAGTGATTGAAAATGGTTTTGCAATGAAACAAATTGCGAAAATGCTTCAAATAAGTGAATCTACTTTATATAGAAAAATTAATGGGAAAAGCGATTTTACTAGAAAAGAAATTCAAGATCTTAAAGAAATATTAAATTTAGATACAAAAACAGCAGAAGAAATTTTTTTTGCAGAATAACTTACGTAAATGCAAGTAATAGGACATAACGTCTTTTTCATAAGGTTTAACAAAGGGAGGAGGTTAGATGACAAAAGGGTTTGAGTATAAAGAAGTTATTAAAAAAAATGGTGAAGTTATTTATCGCATTCCTGTACTTAGTGATGAAGAAAGAGAAGAGAGGCATCAAAGATTTTTAAGCGTTGCTAATAAGTTATTAGAAAAATACAAATCCAACAGTAGCTATACAGAGATTGGATGAAGATGAACTGTCTATCTATACACTCGTGAGTGTTTAGATAGATGGTTAGAAAGAAACAAAAAAGTTATTTAGTCAACTCCTTAAAATACGAAAGAAAAGGGGGACGGTATTATGAAGCAATGGTATTACTGCAATATATGTGGTCAGAAATTGTTGCAAATAGATCCTGCGGTCAAAATATCAGGAGTATATATCAAATGCAAAAAATGCAAGCAAGAAATTCATATTCAAAATGAGCCTAAGCCAGAGCCGGCGACAAAAGTCGTTTAGTGAGCCAGAGCCAGAGCCAATTGCTATATGCGTATTTTTATACGTGTATAGCAATTGGCTTTTTTATTTATTTCGCAAAGGGGGGATTGAGAGATGAATGATTTAACAATCATCTATTTAGCCTTGCTTAAAATGATGAAGTTCTTTTGGCTTGCATTTGTAGTATTTCTTTCAGGGATAGTTTACATCTACATTGATGAAAGGCATAAAAAAAGACCTTCCAAATTTGGAAAGGTCAATTAGAAAGTATACTCATCTATATTATACCAAAAAGGGGGATGAAAGTGAACATTCAAGGGCAGGTTACCATCAGTTTAAGCGATTTTGAATCATTATTAATCTATAGAAAAAAATGGGAAAATGCCTTAAAAACAGCGGATGATTTGAAATCTCTTATAGAAGAAATTGAAAAAAATGATTATCACATTAATGGTATTGATCTGACACAAAGATTGGAATTCATAGAGGCAAGATTAAGGAGAGGTTGCTAATGGAATTTGGTAAACCAGAACTTATTGAAAGAAAAGTAATTCAAAGCGGCATAGGCACAATGAAAGACCATATAGAAGATTTTGTATTTAAAAATAACTGTCCTCTATATGAGGACCTAATTAAAGAAATAGAAAAACTAACTGGATATAAGACAGTACCAAAAGAAATGGCTGAATGGTTAGAGTGTACTACTGAACTAATAAGTACAACTAAAGATGAGATAATAATAAGATTCACAATGCCTTATTGCGATTAGGAGGGATGTAATAAATGAGTGACATAGTGAATTATCAAAACAAAGATACGTTAGTAAAGTATGAAACCGATAATGGTGAAGTAACACTATCAAAAGACATAGTAAAGAAATACCTTGTGTCTGGAGATTCATCTAAAGTAACAGATCAAGAAGTAATGATGTTTATACAAATGTGCAAATACCAAAATCTAAATCCATTCTTAAGAGAAGCATATCTAATCAAATTTGGCAATAGTCCAGCTACTATGGTTACAGGTAAAGATACATTTGTAAAAAGAGCAGCTAAATCAAAATTATGTACAGGCTATGAAGCAGGAGTAATAGTCCAAAAAGAAGATGGAACTGTTGAATATAGGAAAGGAGCATTAGTGCTTCCAAAGGAAACCCTTGTAGGTGGTTGGGCTAGAGTATACAGAAAAGATTGGAATGTTCCAATGGAAATAACAGTAGGGCTAGAGGAATATCAAAGATATAACAGCAAAGGCGACCTAATGACTAATTGGCAGAAGATGCCCGCAACAATGATTAGAAAAGTTGCCCTTGTACAAGCTCTAAGGGAAGCAATACCAGAAGAATTTGAAGGTTTATATTCCCCGGAAGAAATGCCTATAGATGATAGTGCTTTAGATGATACTCCAATAGAAGTAGAAACACAACCCATGGAAGAAGCCCAAATGACAAACAACGTAAAACCTGAAACAAACGACTTAGCTAGTCAAAAACAATTGAACTATATATACGCTCTAGCAAAACAGAAAAACATTGAAGGTAAAACTGTAAAACAGATTATGCACGAAGAGTTCAATAAAAACTCAAGCAAAGAATTAACCAAGACAGAAGCAAGTAAGCTAATTGAAATACTTCAGAACTATGATGATGTAGTAGATGGAGAATTTGAAGAAATAGACAAAGAACTAGAAAATATAGACCTAACAGAAACACTATTTGAAGAAGAATAAGCTAGGAGTATGGAGCTCCTAGCTCTCACAAAGTAGGTGATGAAGTGAGTGGTAAGGGATGGATAAAACTTCATAGATGCTTAAAAGATAAAGCTATATTTGACAATGAAAAATTACTTAAAGTCTTTATTTGGTGTCTATTAAAAGCAACTCATAAACCACATGAGCAATTAGTTGGTAGACAAAAAGTATTATTACAACCAGGGCAATTTATTACTGGAAGAAATAAAGCAGCTATGGAATTAAATATGGCTCCATCAACTGCTTGGGAATATTTAAAGTTGTTAGAGACTAACAACACTATCAACATCAAATCCAACAACAAATTTTCTATTGTAACTATTGTAAACTGGACGTTATATCAAATGGATGATGAGATTTCCGACAACAAATCCAACAACAAGCCCGACAACAAATCAACAACAAATCAACAGCAAATCGACACAAACAAGAATGATAAGAATGATAAGAATAATAATATATATACTCCTGTGATAGATTACTTAAATCAAAAAGCTAATAAAAATTTCAGAGCTACTACTAAGAAAACACAATCTCTTATAAATGCTAGGATTAAAGAAGGTTTCACTTTAGATGATTTCAAGAGAGTAATTGATATAAAATGCAATCAATGGCTAGGCACTGAAATGGAAAAGTACTTACGTCCAGAAACATTATTCGGCACTAAATTTGAAAGTTACTTAAATGAAGAACCAAAAGTAGATAAACCACCAACATCTGATAATTGGCGTAGGAGTGATAGAAGGCTATGATCTCAAAAGATGGCCTAAAAATAGAATACCAAATCATTGGCTCGTTGCTATTAGATTCAGCTACCCATGATTTTATTAACCATCTCAAGGTAGATGACTTTATTGAAACCACAAATCAAAGAATATTTAAAGCAATTACAGAACTTCATGCAGAGCATAACAATATTGACATCTTCACAGTACATGAAAAATCACAAATACCTATATCCCACTTAGTAGATATAACTAACCTAATAGCTAGCACAAGCACTATTGAGAGTAACATTAAAGTTCTAAAAAATAAGGCTAATCGTAGGAAATTGATACAGAAAGCAAATAAGATAATCAAGATGGCAAAGAATCTAGAAATTGATATTGAAACAATTAAAAATAACGCAATGATGGAAATTGATGAGATAGAAAACATCATAGATGATGATGTAGTTACGCTAAAACAAGGAATGTTAGAGACAACAGAGCTATTAGAAAAGAGATATGACAATAGAGATGACAAATCTTATTACACTGGTATAAGCAAACTTGATAAAGCAACAGCAGGATTGCACCCAGAGGAATTGACAACAATTGGGGCAAGACCAGGGGTTGGAAAAACAATCATAGGAATGCAGATAGGACTAAATATAGCAAGAAACAAAAAAACTGTTATGTATACATCTCTAGAGATGAGTGTATCTCAACTTTGCGAAAGAAT
>ENA-OWPA01000961-OWPA01000961.1-bioreactor-metagenome-genome-assembly--contig:-NODE-961-length-25046-cov-11.464216_pt1 | contig 25046 bp, 23 predicted proteins | sample MGYA00238139_ERZ651803 | MGnify/ENA primary metagenome ERZ651803 (study PRJEB26909, sample SAMN07631231) | bioreactor metagenome | isolation source: Switchgrass digestor | place: USA: Dartmouth... | reverse complement strand
TATTTTATTCCAATTAATGGAAGATTTAATTACTTCAACCGTTGGCATATCGTCGTCTACTATTAGTGCCCGAAGATTCATAAAGCTTTTATCACATCCCTTCCTTTATTTCATGCACAGGTTTTCTTGGAATTAAGAATATATTCTTGCATCCATGAGGATCTATATTCTTGATCTTAAAAAGTCCCTTTCTTTCATACATTAGATAAAGCATGCGTTTTAGGCTCCAAAGTCCGACACGCGATCCGTCAACAGATTCTCCTGCTTCATCCTCAAGTAATTCAAACGCTTTTAGTACATCGGAAGGGTATCCTTTTCCATCGTCTTCTATTTCAATTTTTAACATATCTTCGCCATCAATAACGAAAAGCTCAGCCTTAATGAGAATTGTAAGCACGTTGTCCATCGATACGGCATATTTATACTCATTTTCAATAATGGTATGAATAAGCATTTGTGGTATCGGCCAGTTTAAAATTTCTGGATCTATCTCTATGGAATAGAATACACATCCGGGATATTTCAGTTCCTGCATTTCAAAATAATTTTCTACGTGTTGTATTTCTTCCAATAAAGGAACCGTATGAAGGCCACTGCGAAACATATATCTGATATTTTTTGCCAAAGCCCCGATATAAGTAACTATTTCATTATTCCGACCCTGCTGGCTCAATGATGAAATTGTTGTTATGGCATTAAGAAAAAAATGTGGACGGATCTGAAGTTTTAACACTTTAAGTTCCATTTCACATAATGCAAGCTGTTTTTCATAGCTATTTATCTTTAGCCCCAATATAACATTCATGAGCCTGTTAAAAGTATCTTTAAGCAATGTAAACTCACTGTTTGGATATGTTTCCTGAATCTGTAGGAATCCATTCTCTTCTTTCTGCATTTGTTCCATACTTTTCTTCATGCTGGAGATTGGGGTAATTATCTGTATGTGTATTTGTTTTATCATTACTATCGTAAATAAAACAAGAGTAATAATTATGATTAAAATAGCTACTACATTTAAGCTGATCTGGCGAAAAACTTCACCGAGATAAACATAGCCAACAAGATATAGCCGTCCTCCGACAATTTCATATATTGATGATTGTACTACGTTTTTGCTTTTCGTGGGAATTATTGCTCCTATTACCTGCTGCTCTGCATTCTCTCCAATTACATCCCATACGCGAAAGTCACCATCGGTCAAAAAAATAGACATGCCGCTTATGTCTCGATCGCCAAATACATCAGTATATCTATCTATAGAAAGAAATATAGCAACAGCGGTCCCCTGCCATACATAAATTTTATAAACATATTGCTTTTCTCCAATTTGTCCAACACTCCACTGGGATTTTGCAGAACCAAGTCTTGCTTGACTTAAAGTAAAATTAAAGAGTTCCTCGCGATCATCAAAAGATAATGAAACATTATTAAAATCGAGTACGGTTTTATAAGTACTCTCCGCAATTATTACCTCGTCAACATAATTTTTATAGAAACTGGCTTCTTTAAGTTGTTCACTTAGTTTGATTGATGCATAATATCTGACAGTTTCGCTTGTGCTCTTCAACATATCATAATTGGCGTTTCTATATAAAAGGCGTTTTAATAGAAGTTCTGCATTTTCCAATTTGCTTTGGAGACTTTTACCGCTGATATTGATAATATTATCAATATTTTTAATCGTATTATTATATGCCATTTTATATGAAAATCCCATAAAAGCGGCAAGAACACTCGCTATCAATACACACTGAACGGTAAGGAATATGACTGTCCTACTTACTACAGATGTTTTTTTCATCTCTTCTATCTCCATAAAATAAACGAACGTTATACGTTCATACGTTCGGCCTATGCATCTGTTTCATCCTGTTGCACCATTACAGTTTGTAAAGATATATTCCAAGGGAATATTAAAACCAGCATTCGAATTGTATTTCCAAATACACATTATAGCATAGCAGCATAGAAAGACAATGAGCAAGCGAATAAATGGTAGTGTAAACAGGCATAGACATAACGTCAAGGCTGTATCCACTGATCATCCACCTGCCGGTCTTTCTTTTCCTATGGGTTTTATTGGAGCGCCCATGGCCGATCTCCGCGATACAGGCAGGGGTTAAAATGCTTTGGGCTCAGAAGGAACATCCTGCTTCGACAGTTGTTTTTCTTTCTTGCCGTCTTTCCCTATAACAGTTATTTCAACCAGTACTTCTTCATAATTAGTTTTGTCTCTGGCATAGGTTAACCGTATAGAAGTTCCGTCATTAAGGTAGTATATATGTCTGAGTATGCCGCTGCCAACACATTCGTGAGCAGGTCCCAGTATTCTCTCAACCTCAGCACGGCGCATTCCGAGCTTCAGGGATTCAATACTTAAATTATCCTTTATAGGAACTTTATCTGACATATTCGATTCTTGATCCGGATTATAAATATTAATCCGTATACCTTCTAGCGGGATTATTTTGACCTTTTCGCCGGAAACGGCTTTGTCAGTACTATCTTGTTGTATAGGTTTTATTCTGGCATCATTGGCATCGACAATTAAAGTGCCTTGATGCTTAAATGTAAATAATAAATTGCTATTAACTGTTAATATGCAGTTCATCAAAATATAATTCGCTTGCGTATTGCATATACTTACCTCCTCATACTCTGCACAAACGGTGCAATTAACTTACACCATGAAAATACCCCTCGATATGTTTCCATGTACGCCTTTTTGCTGTATATATATTAAATCATAATAAGATTCAAAGTTCCGTGCGATACGTTCCGGAACAGCATCTTTCGAATTTCCGCAACAGAATTCCACATTGCAGAATGTTGGGAAATTGCCACACTTTCAGCCCAGTCTCGTTAGATTTTACCTGCCCGCTTTCACAACAGGAAATATACTATAATCCTAAAAATATTTATTAATTCCAAAAACAATTCCAGGGTTGATATTGGCAGTTTATATTTGGTATAATTTACTTATGATTACAATAAAATGAAATAAATTGCTTAAGGATAAGGTTGGGGAGGTTCTTTTATGAAACGGCGGTCAAAGCTATTTTCAGGAACCATCATAACGCTTATTCTGTGCTTCATTTTCAACGGTATATCCCCTGTCGCAGTTTCGGCTGCGAAATCAAACAATAAACCTTCCATCAGGGTGGAAATATATAACGGTAACACAGCAAAGTCTATCAATACCCTTTTCCCCTGGTTTATGATAACCAATACGGGAGATGTCCAGATCCCGTTATCCGATATAAGCGCCAGGTATTACTACACGATAGACGGCAATAAGAAGCAAAGATTCTGGTGTGACTGGTGCAGCAAGGGAGACACCGGCATGGTAACAGGAAAATTCAGCACCGTTGTATCAAATATTGATAGTATTGATACCTGTTTTGAAGTCGGCTTTAAAAATGATAATATCATGCTGCAGCCCGGTGAGAGTGTAGAGGTACACATCCGTATCGCCAAGGAGGACTGGAGCGATTACAATCAGGAGAACGACTATTCCTTCAACAGCTCAGCCAGAACCTATGTGGCTCAGGATAAAGTTTCAGGCTTCATAAAAGGAAAACTTGTCTGGGGTAACGATCCTGCTACTGCTATTGTTGATATTGCAGGCATTCAGCTTGACAGAAATGAACTGACGCTGAAGGTATCAGAAACAGCCCGGCTCAAAGCAACAATTGTTCCTTCAGATATATCAGAAAAAGACATCATCTGGTACAGCAGCGATATACATGTGGCGGCAGTTGACAAAAGAGGCCTGGTTATAGGCATAAGTGAAGGAACAGCTATAATCACAGTTTCAACAGCCGACGGCAAGATTAAGGACACTTGCAGAGTCCGTGTTATAAAAGCCGATGCCCGGGGAGTTATCGAAGGACGAATAAGAGATGCTGTTACACACGCTGAAATCCAGGGGGCAGATATCAGTTTTTACAGGGAAACATGGCAAGGTTATGAGATAACATGAAGTGCAGTTTCCGATTCAAAGGGACTTTTCAGAATCTCTCTTCCAGTCGGCAATTACAAGGCTGTTGTAACCAAAGATAAATATATTTCGGCTGTAACCTATCTGACCGTTCAGGAAGATACGACCACTTACAGTCCCGAGTTGTATATTGTCCGTGACAAATACGCAGGAACAGGCACGGTATCAGGAACGGTCAAAAACGCTGTTGACAGGTCGGAGGTTAAAGGCCTGTCTATTAAAATCAGAGAGGGAATCAATTCGACAAAGGGCAGGATAGTAGCTGAGACAGTTACATCAAAAGGTGGCAGGTATTCTGTCGATCTGCCCGGCGGAAATTACACCGCAGAGGTTTCCGGGGATATTTATATTAAAGATTACTTTGATATTGTCTCGATTGGAGGCACGGTTACAGATAACCAGAACGCTATCGCTACTCCGGTAATTAAAAAAGATCAGACTCGCATCGTTCTGACCTGGGGAGACTCCCCAGAGGATCTGGATTCGCATCTGACAGGCACACTACCCGACAATACAAGCTTCCATACATATTACAGCAAAATGATAGTCTCCTTGGAAGGTAAGGCATATGCCGTCCTTGAGCTTGATGATTCACATGGATATGGGCCTGAAACGACTACGATCTTTGAGGAGACCGACGGGACATATACATTTTACGTACATAACTATTCAGCACGCTCAAAAACATCCGACAAATCATTATCCAATTCAGGTGCCAGGGTAAAGGTTTACCGTGGAGATTCCCTGATAGCAACCTTTAACGTTCCTGTGAACCAGGAAGGGAACCTCTGGACTGTGTTCAGCATGAAGAACGGGATAATAAAACCTATTAACCGTATGTCCTACGAGTCGGATGGAAAGAAAATTGGTTTAAGGAATTGACATGTGTACAAAAAGGTTGTGCAAGCACTGAGAAACCGGGTGAAACATCAAACTGCCGGGGCAGACACGAATCCTCTTTATACCAATAAAAACATTTCAAAAGGCCCACTGGCATAGATCTTGTAAGCTGAGCACAGTCCAACTTCCAAGTATATTCTCTTCCAAATCATTTTAGATATTTTTTGGGAGAGACATATTCTATAGGGCTTTAATGATCCTGTGCCAATTACATTCTAGCAGTTACTAATTATTCAGTAATCTTACAGTAAAATTGGTGCTATCTATAATTTTATATAATGTAAAAATTATAATGTTATTTAAATTGAATAACTTACTAAATTTATAAATTAAGGATACAAATTGTCTAACTTAATAATAAATTATACCCATTTAGAAATAATCTTGTTTATGCCAGTTTCATGTGGTTGTGTAACATATCAATGTGTTTTATATATCCCATAAACGAACGTTCAAGAAAACATATTTACCAATTTAACTCTTAGTCAGCAATTCCGAGTACATAGTTTTGAAAAAACTCTCTAATCTTAATAATCATATTATTCATCTCTCTCTTCTCGTTCTTACACTGAGACATATCAACCTGTTACTAAATAAATACGGAACAAAAAGCGGATCACCATCTGTTTTTGGGATTGATTATCAGTCGCCGCGGACTGTTTTTTCCTTTACTATACATCCAAGAATGCTTACAACAAACATTAATATAAACTCTATTATATGGTATACCGGGAATAGCATCTCGCCCGTGAATATTAAAACTATATACTCTGCGGCATTTAGACACGGTAAGAAATACATTTGAGGAAGTGTTCCTGCTAAATTAAACCAGTATCTTCCCAAAACAAGTTCTTGAAAAAGCGCAAGCAACAGCATAACTATGCCGACGCCGTTTATCATACATGAAAATATTAGCTTGTTGTCATTTGGTTCAAATAGTTTATATGCCAGTACACCCCATAAAAACAGCAGCACTACACTAAGCCAAGTCGGAACCATGTGAAAATATATTATGATATAATGCAGTAAAAAACCGCATAGAATAGGTATGATCCCCATCAGCAATATTTTTAAAGTTTTCATACGCGACCCACGACCCCACAGTATAGTTTGATAATCTATCAGCAGCAATACCAGAACCGGGGAGTTTCAACAAATCAAACCCTAGTTATAAGGCATATCTCAAAAGCCACTTATTACAATAGTAGATATTAGTTCAAAATAATTATTATGTAAATATGTCCATTTTTAATCCCACATTGCCTGATGACAACAGTCCTATAGCCTCACGCGTTTGTAAAGAATCCCTGGCTTCAATACCACACACTCCACACGGGCGTTTGGAAGAACATTCTCAAATTGATTTTGCAATATCCTGGTTATCATAGCCAGTAGCATATAATGCCTTCCGCTTTTTTCTACGTACCCGGTTTATATGCCGTTCAAAATCGCCGTTGCGCAGCAGTTCAGCAAGGACTAGCTGCTCAAACACAGGTACAGTACAAGAATAAAATCCGAGCCTGCGCTGAAAATCTTCCAGCAGTTTTTCCGGCAGGATCATATAACCAATACGCATGGACGGGGCAATGGTTTTTGAAAATGTATTGACATAAACCACATTGGAATCGGTGGTTATGGAAAAGAGAGAATCCACTGGCTTTTTAGAAACCGTCAGTTCAGAATCATAATTATCCTCAATAATAAAACCATCTCTTTGCTTTGCCCAACGAAGGTATTCATGCTTCTTTGATATACTGGCCGTAACACCGCTTGGAAAGCTGTTAAACGGAGTGACATGCAATATGGTTGCATCTGTTCGTTCCAACTCTTTTGAAGATATGCCGTCCTGCGTCATCATAAGCATATCGCATTGAATGCCCATTGCTTCATAGACTTTCCTGATCTTATCGTATGATGGCTGTTCAAGGGCAAATTTTTTCCTGTCCCTGAAAAGCTGTGCAATCAGGCCATAAAGATATTCCGCACCGGATCCAACAATAATTTGTGACGGCTTTACGAATATCCCGCGGCTTCTTGCAAGGTATGAACAAATTTCGGTTCTAAGTTCATCACATCCGCTGTTTGGAGATTTTATAAAGATCCGATTCCCGTAATAGGTCAATACCTTTCTCATGGTTCTGGCAAATACCGAAAACGGAAAATCTCCCACATTGCTGGATTGTGGCTTGATTTCAGGAAACGTGCTGCTCTTTAATACCGGAGTTCCATAAAAATCAGATTTTCTGTAAATAACAAAACAGCCGCTGCGTTGCCGGGTCTCGATATAACCTTCTTCACTAAGCAATGCAATCGCGTGCTCAACGGTAACAACGCTTACACCGGTCTCCTCGGCAATGGTCCGCTTTGAAGGAAGACGGCTGCCATAAGGATAAACTCCGGATAATATATCCTGTATAATTAATTGATACAGCTGCATGTAGGCAGGTACCGATGACTTAGAATCAATATGATAGTTCATCTGGTTATATAAAATCCTCTCGTTCTGGTTATTTTTATAATATCAGATTTATTGTATTGTTAAATCACGAATTTGTAAAGAATTCATTCATATTAAGAGGAAATTGAGAAGATGTTCCGTAAATCAGTAAAGGGGGATACGTGGACATGAACAAAGGCAGTAGCACCACTGTTAAGCTGACAGTAACCGCCCTGCTTATGGCAATGAATATTGTACTTAGTTCATTCGGCATACCGGTTCCCGGAGGGCACTTGTATTTGAATGACATAGTTATCTGCCTGGCAGCAATCCTGTTGGACCCGTTGGAGGCATTTGTAGTAGGCGGTATTGGGGCTTTTATCGGTGATTTTCTGTTCTACCCTGCACCGATGTTTGTTTCCCTTGTTACTCATGGACTTCAGGCTGTTGTAATTTCATTATTTTCGCACAGATTTATGAAAAATAACCCTCGTCTTGCATCGGGAATAGGAGTTGCCGTCGGTGCCGTCATCATGGTAGTCGGGTATTCTCTGGGAAGAGCTTTCATTTACAGTACACCTGAGTATGCTTTGCTGAAATTGCCCTTCCAGATACTTCAGGCCGTGGTGGGTGCCGTCGTTGGCATGCTGCTGTGCTGGAAATGCGGGATTCATAAATTGTATACCAGGATGACATGTTCCAATCATGCATGATTTATGGTCATCGATTAATTATCCATATGCCGTTTATAAACCTCCATCAGGCCGGTATCCAGCAGCCAGCCGTCACCAAGGCCTTCATATACCGCGTCCTTCCGGAGAATATCCTTCCCGGCAATTTGCTGCTGGTCCTCTACTCTCGCTTTGCTGACCCACAGGCCAAAATCATCGTTCCAGGAACACCAGGGAATACCGAATTCATACAATACCGAGAGAAAGTCTTCCGCAGCGGACAGCGCCGCATCATAAGCGATTGTGCTGTTGAAACCAAACTCCTGTACCATGACGGCTTCGCCTGTTCTGGTGGTAAAGTCATCATACTCCCGGAACTGCTGTTTTAAAATATTTATATCAAAAGTAAGCAGCGCATATTTATCGTCAGCTATAAACGTTATAAAGTTGTCCAGTATAAAGCTAAATTCGGCATATGCAATCCGCGCGTCATAATCTTTGCATAAAGCTCTCCGGCATAAAGCCGAGATCGATTGACTTGCGGCAGAGGTATTGGAAGAATTGAGCAAGAATCAGTAAACAATGGCAAACGATAGCTTACAGGTTTATCTGTCTGATTTACATAATGTTCTGATGCATTTTCAGATACTTCCGAACAAAATCCGGCATTAGAGGAATTTTACCTGTCAAATTAAGCCGGAATCTTTTTTATTTCACATCTATCGGGCTTGTAACACCCGCCGGCAGATATGAAAACACGCTCAAAGGCATGGTAACGGCTTTCATTAGACGGCAAAGAAAGAATATAAATGGGGGTTGATGTTTCCGACTAAATGGACTATCATCTACTTAATGCCAATTTTACATATTGTGTGTGAAGAAGGGATGATATGAAAAGACATGCGGTACTAATGATAACAGTGTTTCTGGTGTTTTCTTTGCTGACTGGGTGCGGAAACGCAGTAAACGTAAATACCGGCAGTACTGAAACGCCGGCAAGTACAAGTCCTGGTAGCACTGAAACTCCGGCAAGTGCAGTTGCCGAGAGCACTGCAACACCGATAAATCCATATGTTGATAGTACGGAAACCCCAGAAAACAATAGTGGGGGGTAACGAAAAATGGGTATACACAGGCTATACCGAAGATGATCCTGAAGCGGCCGACCTTCCGAAAGTATATATGACTTCTGATATCAGCCCTGATGGTCTGATGGCTGTTTATGAAGCACTGGGCCGTCCCGCGGAAGGCAAAACCGCAATCAAGTTACATATGGGCGAACCCGGCAACAACTACTATCTCTCACCGGATCTGCTCAAGGATCTGGTGCTTTCCGTCGATGGAACTTTTGTCGATTGCAATACATATTATGGCGGATTGCGCGGGAATACCAAAGCACATCTTCAGGCAGCCAAAGACCACGGATTTACCTATGCTCCGGTAGATATCCTCGATTCGGAGGGCGAAATCGCTCTGCCCGTTGAGGGCGGCAGACACCTGAAAGCAGCCATCGTTGGCTCACATTACTCCAATTATGACTTCATCATAAGCATAGCTCACTTTAAGGGGCATCAAATGGCGGGCTTTGGCGGAACATTCAAGAATATCGCCGTCGGCATGTCTTCCGTTAACGGGAAGAAGGCCATTCATGACGACCCTGGCGGTTACATGTTCTCCTCAGACGGCAATACCTTTCTGGAGAAGATTGTGGAAGCAGCAAAAGCGGTTATCGACGACAAGGGAGATAAGATCGTGTACATCAATGTTATGAACAACCTGTCCATTGATTGTGACTGCAACGGCGCCCCTCAGGAACCGAAGATGCAGGATATCGGCATTCTTGGTTCACTCGATCCTGTCGCTCTTGACAAGGCATGCGTTGATCTGGTTTATAACGCTCCCGAAGAACAGCGAAAGGATCTGGTGATGAGAATTGAATTTAGGAACGGTCTGCATACGCTGAAATATGCCGAAGAACTAGGCCTGGGCAGCCAGAAGTATGTGCTGGTGAACCTGGATGATTGAAGCAATCAGGCACGAGCTGGTATATTTCTGGTTCTATTTCAGCATTCAGTTTGATCAGATTGCACCTTACTGGGCGGTTGGCATAGTTCTTGGCTCCATCATCTCTGTATTTTGCAAGGGAAAAATTATGGAGTCCTTTATGGCGTTGCAGAACAAGCGAATGGGTATATTGGGGATAGTACCCGCAAGCCTGATTGGTATAGCCTCTCCGTTATGCATGTATGGAACAATCCCCATTGCAGCTTCCTTTTCTGAAAAAGGAATGCGGGATGACTGGCTGGCGGCATTCATGATGAGTTCGATACTGCTGAATCCTCAGCTTTTGTTCTACAGTGCCGCTCTTGGAACGACAGGGTTTGTTGTCCGTTTGCTTGTATGTTTTATTTGTGGCATTACGGCGGGCCTTCTGGTGCACTTTTTTTACAAAGACAAGAAGTTTTTTAATTTTTCTGGTTTTTCCGCACCGGAGAACCGGGATACTGACCCCAATATGTTGATGCGGCTTATAAAGAACATCGGGAGAAATATTAAGGCTACAGGTATATACTTTCTCATTGGTATTGTGCTTTCCGCCTTATTTCAGCAATATGTTCCTTCCGACGCTTTTGCATCCCTGTTTGGAAAGCATCGGCGTTTTGGCATTCTGATGGCGGCGACCATCGGTGTGCCTCTCTATGTTTGCGGCGGAGGCACCATACCGTTGCTGGCTTACTGGCTGCAATCCGGCATGAGCATGGGTTCGGCAGCAGCTTTTATGATTACGGGGCCAGCGACGAAAATTACCAACCTCGGGGCGGTAAAGATTATTCTCGGTCTAAAGCGCTTTATTCTTTACCTTGTTTATACAATCCTTTTTGCATTAATTTCAGGGCTTGTCGTCGATATTTTGGTTCCATGAGGCCAAGTTTGTCTCACGAACGATGTATAACTTAAAGTGATAACAAATACCCATGTCTTTTCAAGATATGGGTATTTGTTTGTTTATACCTTACTGTCATTCTTAACGAAAGACTTAATTACTCTGTCATCAGGTTATACAATATCTGTGTCATCTGCGCTCGGCTTGCCGTTTTGTCCGGCCGCAGTTTCACACCATTGGCTGCTTATCATTCCGGCTTTTTCAGGATGATTTATCGTATCCTTCTCCCATGAGGCTATACCCTCATAATCATCAAAGTCTGGTGTAACAGGCATTTCCGGCATCAGCATTATTATTTTCGGGTTCTGTATCCGGTGCTATGTTGTATGCCCTAATATAGTACGGTTGACAGCTCAAAATGCTTTAAAAATTCTTGAAAGTTGATATGTTTTTTATATAATAATTCTATAAACAACAGGCAACGAGGAATGAATCACAGGGTTCTCTGCATGCTTCCAACAGACGGGGGTTCAGAAATTGCCGGTAAATATAATGAAATCAGTTATTAATTTTTTCATGACATCCATGCCGGAGGGAGATAAGACAGAATTTGCAATAAGCATTAAGAGGATCAATATTGCCAGGGCGAAAATTACAACGATAACGTTCGTTGTCCTGGAAGTAATGATGCTCCTCATTCATCTCATGAAAGGCAGAGAGAAGTTTTTTGACGCACCCCACGTGTGTTATGGGTTCATGTATACGTTGATGCTTGTTGCAATGATTGCGTTTTTCGTGATTTTTACAAAACTCGGAGCCGATGTGCAACGGAATTTATCCCGCATTCGCATTGCCGGGATTTTTTTTATATCCTTTATATTGATATGGTGCGCGGGAATATCGCTGCTTGACCAGTTGTCGAGCGGGCAGGTCGTTGTATATATAGAGGCGGTAATATCAATAGCCGTAACCCCATTTTTGGAACCGGCTGTATTACTCCTTGTATATCTGGCAGTTAATTCGCTGTTTCTTAAAGCAATGCTGGTAACGCCGTATTTTCAAGATTCCGAGCATCTGTTCGGCAACTCAATCAACGCGACTACATTCGTAATAATGTCGTGGGCAATTTCCTGCATGAGGTATAAAAAGCAGGCTGAGGACTTTATTATTAAAAAAATTATTCTGGAGAAAAACGAAGAATTGAAACAGATTAACCTGCAGCTTCAGGAAGCCAACAGGATGCTGGAAATAATGTCCATGACAGACGGTCTGACGGGAGTTAGCAACCGGTTTGGCTTCGAAACCGCAATCAGGGACGAATGGAACAGGTGCAAAAGGCATTCGATACCCCTGTCGCTGATAATTGCAGATGTTGATTTCTTCAAGGAATTCAATGATAATTACGGACACCAGGCCGGCGATTTCTGTATAAAAACAATTGCGGAAATTCTGAAAGCTCATGCGAAACGTTCTTCGGACAAGGTAGCAATGTATGGAGGAGATGAATTTGTGGTTCTGCTTCCGCATACGGACAGGGAAGGCGCGTTAAATGTCGCCGAGCAAATAAGAAAGGGAGTTGAAGAAAGGTGCATGCCGCATCTCTTTTCCGGTATTTCAGACCGTGTTACGATAAGCTTAGGGGTTAACACGATAGTCCCGTCGGATGAAACATCCATTGACGAATTTATAAGCAGCGCTGACAAGGCTTTGTATAAAGCAAAGGAAAAACGTAATTGCGCTGTGTTTACCATGCAGGACACTTTGAAAGGAGGAACATTATGAGCGACACAATGAAAATAGCAATTGGACTCTTAATTCCACTTGCAGGAACTACTCTCGGAGCAGCAATGGTCTTTTTTCTAAAAGGCGAAATGAATCCAAAAGTACAGAAAGCTCTGCTCGGATTCGCTTCAGGTGTAATGATTGCCGCCTCGGTCTGGTCATTGCTCATTCCGGCTATTGATATGACTGCAGAACAAGGTGGTATCATATGGCTTCCGTGCTCTGTCGGATTTCTGCTCGGTGTCGGATTTCTGCTTTTTCTGGATACAGTTATTCCTCACCTGCATATGGATTCGGAAACCCCGGAAGGGCGAAAATCAACATTCAACAAATTGCTGATGCTTGTCCTCGCAGTCACCTTACACAATATACCGGAAGGCATGGCTGTCGGTGTAGTATTCGCCGGATTTGCATCTGATAATACAACAATATCAGCCGCAGGCGCCTTCGCACTTGCTATTGGTATTGCGATTCAGAACTTTCCCGAGGGAGCAATAATATCAATGCCGCTGCTCGGTACGGGGATATCCAAGCGGAAGGCCTTTTCATACGGTTTTCTTTCCGGAATCGTAGAACCAATAGGCGCAGTATTGACACTTATTCTGACATCACTTATCACGCCGGTCCTTCCATATATCCTGTCCTTCGCTGCCGGTGCCATGATTTATGTAGTGATAGAAGAGCTTATTCCGGAAGCGCAATCCGGTACACACAGCAACATTGGAACGATCGGCGCTGCAATCGGGTTTACATTGATGATGGTTCTGGATATTGCGCTTGGCTAAGGCCTTAATTATACGGGCATATGCCTGTACAAATCATAGAAGACTAATAATTCTTTACTTACATAAAAATCTACTTTGACAATTTTATAATCAGGTAGCTTGGGGTTTCAATATACGCATTATAGCGTTCAAAGCATTTTTGTTTCCAGCTTTCAGGCGGATAGGGTTCCTCTACCTGCTCAATTTTAAACCCGGCATTGATAATAGCATTGAAATAATCACTTATCGTATGGTGGTAACTTACGCTTAAAAAATTCGCGATGCTATCGTTAAATTCTATCCATGGTTGGACATATGCCCGTTTACTTTTATCCAAATATCTTACAACCCATTCATCATCAGACGGGAATTCCCCATTTTTATCAACCGGATATTGTGCAGTATAAACCGGATGCATAAGAGATACTATACAGGTCCCTGTATTCTCCAAGGCATTATATATATTTCTAAAGAGACTTCCGATATCTTTAATATAGTGGAAAGTTGTCGATGAAAATATGAAATCAAATTTTTCATTGATTATTTTATCTAAATTGCATATGTCACCTTTAACAAACTTAACTTTTGAGCCCATGCTTATCGCTTTTTGTCTCGCTATATTCAGCATCTGTTCAGAAATATCTATACCCAGAACAGAATGTGGATTATGTTTCTCAAAAAGGAAAGAAAATCTTCCTGCTGAGCAACCCAATTCCAAAATCCTTTTATTTTTCAATTCAGGCAGCATCTTTTGGATACATGGCCATTCTATTGCATAACTATATGAATCTTTATCCTCCGTAAATTCTACATATGCTTCGGACATTTCATCCCAATTTCTTTCTATTTCACTTTTCATAATTACTTATCCCTTTAATGTAACATTTGCCTAACATGTAATAATTGGCATAAATAAAAATCATTATTGCATGAAAACAAGAAGTATACTGAAAATGATATCACGTTTCATTACTCATTTCTTTGTCCAATGCCGCCCGTGAATATGTGGAGGGCAGGAAAACGCGGGAGCAGGCCATTCTGGATTTCAAACAGCGGGTAAAAGAAAAACTGGGTATTGCTGTAGAATAGTTTAATGGCATGAATCTACTTAAATTTCACTGTTCATACGATGATAAGCAGAGCCAGTCTGCCCCCCTGTTTTTCTCGGAAGTTAAAAAGGCACACAGGATAAATTCCGGTGTGCCTTTTTATTTGAGCGCTTTTTTTATTTAACTACAATCAGCTCATAATTCCGCGTACCCAAACCAATTTTTTCAGCATGCTCAAGACATGTGCGCCAGTCGGACTCGGGCGTGGAATTGATGAAGTGGTCATGATGATCAACAAAGCCAGGCTTTGCCATGTTGTCGGTCAGGTGGCTTCCCGGAAGGGGTGTAGCTTTCAGACATGCGTCCACACAGGCCTGGTCCAATGCCAGCGGATCAAATGAAGCAAACATACCCAAATCAGGCAGAATAGGCACGTCGTTTTCTCCATGGCAGTCGCAGTAGGGGGACACGTCTACCACGAGGGAAATATGGAAGCTGGGACGGCCGTCCAACACGGCCTTGGCGTATTCTGCCATACGACAGTTTAACTGCTCAACGGCTGCATCATTTTCAAATGAGATAGCGTCGAAATTGCAAGAACCAAGGCAGCGACCACAGCCCACACAATTCTCCCTGTTAACCGTCATCTTTTTGCTGACCGTGTCAAATACCAGTGCATTGTTTGCACACTCTTTCAGACACCTGCGGCAGCCGCGGCACAAATGCCTATCAATACGCGGTTTGCCATTGCTGTGCTGCTCCGTTTTCCCGGCTCGGGAGCCGCAGCCCATGCCTATGTTTTTAATCGCTCCGCCAAAGCCGGTCAGCTCATGTCCTTTGAAATGGGTCAGGCTGATAAAGACGTCCGCATCCATAATGGCCCGGCCGATTTTGGCTTCCTTTACATATTGTCCTCCCCTAACAGGTACCGCAATATCATCGGTACCTTTAAGCCCATCCCCGATGATAATGGGACAACCTACTGTCAGCGGCGTAAAACCGTTTTCCCATGCACATTCCAAATGCTCAAGAGCGTTTTTCCTTTTCCCGGGGTACATGGTATTGCAGTCAGTCAGGAAAGGTTTACCGCCCAGTTCCTTAACCACATCGACTACAGCTCTGGCATAATTGGGGCGGAGGTAGCTGATATTCCCCAGCTCACCAAAATTCATCTTGATTGCAACGAATTTACCATCCATATCAATCTGCCCGATACCGGCTTTTCTTATGAGCTTTTTAAGTTTGGCAGGCAGTCCGTCTCCAAAAGGCTTAGTGCGAAAATCAGTAAAATAAACCTTTGCTTTTTCCATTACCTTGAACACTCCTTTGTAAATAATTGTCGATATAAATTAACCTGTTTTCCATTCAAACAATGCAAGGATATAATCTGAATAAATAGCTTGGGTGGAGCCCAAAAGGAACTGACCTTACCACTGGGTGATCCTTGTGCAGGAAGTAATAGGTTCATTGTATCACAGGGATAGCACCCTTAGCTAACTATACTGTTTTCATAAGGTAAAACAAAGATATGTCATGCGCAAGTCAGTACAGGGTAACTATACAGGAATAGTTCCAAAATATCTTTCAATTTCTTTCATCTTACTGCTCTGACGGACACCGAAAGGACAATGACTGTCACAGTGGCCGCATGAAATGCAGCTGTCTGCCTTAACAGCCAGTTTAGTATAGTGGTTCCTTGCCATGTCGTCTCCAGCGATTGCAAGGTCGCAATATTTGTTTACAAGACCGATATCAATGCCCGCCGGGCAGGGCTGGCAGTGATTGCAATATACGCAGCTGCCCTTTATTATCTCAGGCGTAAAGGAAGCTATAACCGAATAGTCCCTTTCATCATGTAACGAATCAACAAAACCTAGAAGTTTGTCGAGATCCTCCATGCTGCGTACACCGGGGACTGCGGTAATCACACCGGGGCGGTCAAGCACGTACTGAAGGCACTGGTAATGCGTAAGAGCTTTTTTAAACGGCGAAACTGTTGCATCAAGCAGCTGCCCGCCATGAAAGGGCTTCATAACCGCAATGCCGATTCCGTCCCTTTCACAGCGCCTGAAAAGCTCGTATCTCTCCGATGCGTCACCTATACCATACTCATCTCCGCACTCATAATCGTAAGCAGCGTTTGTGCTGAACATGATGAAATCCGCAAAACCCTCATCAAGCATCATGTTCGCCACTTTCGGATTGTGGGATGAAAACCCTATGTGATGAAGCACGCCTTCTTCCTTAAGCTTTAACATTCTGTCAAATACACCGTTTGAGCGGAGTGCATCATAGTCCTCCTTCTCATCCACGCAGTGAAGAAATCCGAAATCCGCGTAATCCGTACCTATTGCAGAAAGTTCCCATTCCACGGTTTCAAGTATTTCATCAATGTCTCTGGACCACTTATACTCTCCGGTTTCTCCGTAAGCTGCACCGAAATGAAGCGTAAAAAATACTTTTTCACGCTGACCCCTGATCGCCCTTCCAAAAGGTGTGTAAACATTCCTTCCACCTGCACAGAGGTCGAAATAATTGATTCCGTGCTCAATTGCCGTGCGGATGATATTTTCAATTTCCCCATCAGATGCCTGGTAAATGCTGCCTGTTCCAAGTCCGAGCACGCTTAGCTTCTTATTGCCGCGAGGCAGTTTCCTGTATTCCATAACAAGTAACCGTACCTTTCCAACTATATCATCAGCATCTTACGATTTTCATTGCTTGTGCTGACCCATTTCGATAATGCTGTACCGCAGGCATTTCAGCATATTCTCACAATACAGACCGTCAGATTGTTATTGCAAAAGGCCTTTCCGCGGTACCTCTCATAATATTAGTTTAAGTTATATCGGAATGCCTGTCTATTGTCATTGTCATCCTTACAGCAACCGGAAAAATATTCCGCAGGAAACTATACACAAAGTATGTCATACATGGTAAGATAAAATAAATAATGCATATTGAGAGTTATTCAATCCTGAGGGATGTATCATGAAACATATTACCGTTCTGCTTGCCATTTCACTGATACTGCTCCCGATTGCGGGATGCGGCTCTGCAAATGAACGCCTGAACAGCCCCGATATATCTCCTGCCTCCGAAAATACAGCTACGGTACAGCCGGCGGATGAAACGGATGAAAACGTATCACAAACACCTGATACCCGCGGCAAGCGGGCAATCAACGCCTACTTTTTCGATGATTATGAGATAATATACAGGTATCAGGAGCTTCATCCCGATTTTCCCTACAGAATAATGATCTATAGCTTTTCAACCACGGACGGCAATTATTATGTGGCACTTGATGAGGGACTCAGAGAGGGCGGCAAATACATACCAGATATTTACGCTGTTGAAAGCTCTTACGTTGAAAAATACGCCCGCGGAGACATGGCACAGTATGCGGTACCATACAGGGATCTCGGCATAGACGTGGATACCCTCATTAAAGAAGCCGATATTTACCAGTATGTTATTGACATGGGCACAAACAGCGATGGACAGGTTGTCGCCCTGGGCTACCAGGGAACCGGAGGCGCTTTCATCTATCGCCGCTCCATTGCTAAGTCGGTCTGGGGAACTGACAACCCCGAAATAATCAAGAACAAAATCGGACCGGGCTGGGACAGATTTTTGAAGGCGGCAGAAGAATTGAAGAAAAAGGGATATGCCATCGTATCAGGATATGACGATGTCTTGCATCCGATGATGGCAAGCGCCGAAAATCCATGGGTCATTGACGGAAAACTCATAATCGGCCCTGACCGTGAAGCCTTTTTTGATGTGGCCAAACAGCTCCATGACAACGGATACACCAACAATACAGAAACCTGGACAGAGGACTGGTACAACGGCATGAAGGATGCCGGTCCGAAGAAAGTCTTTGGATATTTCGGAGCGTCATGGACGGTAAGCTATGTCATCCGGTATAATTGCGGCGGAGAAAAGCCCGGTGAGGGAACCTACGGCGACTGGGCCGTGTGTGAGCCGCCGGCCGGCTTTTTCTGGACCGGTATCTGGATTTTCGTCAACAAGAATTCGGAATATAAAGAGGCTGTTGCCGATTTGATCAGATGGATTACCCTTGACAGCTCCGAGGAAGGTCTTCAGTATTCCTGGGCCAGCGGTACTTATCCCGCCAACAAATCAGTAAAAGATGCCGTAGTATCCGGGAAGATCATGAGGAAAGTCTCCTGTGAATCTGATATACTTGGCGGTCAGAATATGTTTAAGGTATTTGACAGGGCAGCGAGGCTTGCAAACGGAAAGAACGCAACGCAGTATGATGAATCCATCAATACATACTGGCTTGGTGCCGCCCGTGAATACGTAGAGGGCAAAAAAACGCGGGAGCAGGCCATTCTTGATTTCAAAAATCAGGTAAAAGAGCAGCTGGGTATTGCCGCAGACTGATTCAATAGTATGAAACAACCCGCAGTCCACTGTCCATAGGGATGATAAACAGGAAGGGTCGGAGCTGTCTGCAATTCAGTCTATATCTTCTTATGAAGCGGTAAAAATCTTTCTTTGAAAGGTAATCAATAAAAATGAGGGCAATATCGGTATCGCCCTCATTGCCATATAAAAATCCTCTGTGGGATGGCCGGAAATCTGCAATTCCGTCACCTGCCGCGTTTACTCCAGTTCGAACGCGCCGGTATACAGCTGGTAATACTGGCCTTTTTGGGCCAGCAGTTCTTCATGGGTGCCGCGTTCAATAATACGCCCATGATCCAGCACAAGAATGACGTTTGAATTCTTGACCGTAGACAGGCGGTGGGCAATCACGAAAACAGTCCTGCCTTTCATGAGAGCGTCCATTCCACGCTGCACCAGGGCTTCAGTCCTGGTATCGATGGATGACGTGGCTTCATCCAGTATCATAACCGGAGGATCCGCGACCGCCGCCCTCGCAATGGAAATCAGCTGGCGCTGTCCCTGGGACAGGTTCGCGCCGTTTTCAGTAATCATCGTATAATATCCGTTCGGCATACGGCTGATGAAGTCATCAGCACCAACCAGCTTCGCAGCAGCCATGCATTCCTCATCAGTGGCGTCAAGCCTGCCGTAACGGATATTATCAATCACCGTTCCGGTGAAAAGATTGGTATCCTGCAGTACCATTCCGATTGCACGGCGGAGGTCAGGTTTTCGTATTTTGTTAATGTTGATGCCGTCATAGCGGATTTTGCCGTCAGCAATATCATAAAAACGGTTCAGCAGGTTCGTTATAGTCGTTTTTCCGGCACCGGTCGCGCCAACGAACGCCACTTTCTGTCCGGGCTTCGCATAAAGAGTAATGTCGTGCAGGACCGTTTTCCCAGGTTCATATTCGAAATCTACGTCAAACATCCTCACATCGCCTGCAAGTTTCGTGTATGTTACGGTACCGTCGTGGTGAGGGTACTTCCAGGCCCAAACGCCGGTTCTTTCCTTGCATTCAATCAGCTGGCCGTTTTCCTCGCGGACATTCACCAGCGTTACATAGCCGTTGTCCTGCTCGGGTTCTTCGTCGATCAGTTCAAATATTCGCTGTGCTCCGGCAATTCCCATTACAACGGCATTTATCTGGTGCGATATCTGGTTGATGCTTCCTACAAACTTCTTTGTCATATTAAGGAACGGAACGGTAATGCTGATGCTCATGGCAAGTCCCGAAACACTCAGGTTCGGCACATTGCCGACCAGTAAGGCGCCGCCGGTAATGGCAACGATGACATACAATATATTCCCTATGTTGTTCAGGATCGGGCCCAGGATATTGGCATACTGGTTTGCCGCCTTTGAATCGTTGAACAGCGCTTCATTAATCCTGTCAAAGTCCGCCTTGCTTTCTTCCTCATGACAGAAAACCTTGATGACCTTCTGGCCGACCATCATTTCCTCGGCAAAGCCCTCCAGGCGGCCAATGGCTTTCTGCTGCCTGATAAAGTACCTGGCTGAGCCGCTGCCGACCTTTTTCGTGATAAAGTACATTGCGATAACGCCTGCGACCACGACAATCGTCAGCCATATGCAGTAGTACATCATGATGCCGAAAATCGTGATGACCGTAACAGCAGATACCAAAAGCTGCGGGAAACTCTGGGATATCATCTGTCGCAACGCATCGATGTCATTGGTGTAGTAGCTCATGATATCTCCATGATTGCGCGTATCGAAATATTTGATCGGCAGCGTCTGCATCCTGTTGAACATTTTTACGCGGAATTTCTTCAGGGTCCCCTGGGTTATTATCGCCATCATCTGGTTATATGCAACGCCGCTTGCAAGGGACAATACGTAGAACGTCGTCAATATGGCAACAAGGGGCAGCACTTTTCCTTCTGCGGCATGCCAGTCGCCGGCCTGCCAGTACTTCTCCACAATGGCGATGATCTTCTGCTGAAATATAGAAGGAATGGAGCTCACTGCGGCATTAAATATGATACAGGCAATGACAATCGGCAGCATGACCGGGTAAAACTCAAATAATGTTTTAAGCAAGCGGGTAACTACCGATTTTCTATTCTTGATATTCGCATTTTTTGCATTGTCAGTCTTCACTTGGATTCCCCGCCTTGTTCTGTGAGTAGTATATTTCACGGTAGATGGCGTTTTCAGCCAGCAGCTGCTCATGTGTTCCAATGCCGTTGATGGTACCTCCGTCCATGACGATTATCCTGTCCGCGTCCTCAACGGAGGCTGTTCTCTGGGCAATTATTATTTTGGTCGTCTCCGGCATGTAATCCCGGAGAGCCTTGCGGATTTTGGCATCGGTTTTCGTGTCCACTGCGCTGGTGGAATCGTCCAGGATCAGAATCTTGGGTTTCTTGAGCAATGCTCTCGCAATACAGAGCCTTTGCTTCTGCCCGCCCGACAGGTTGGCTCCTCCCTGCTCTATATAGGTGTCATAGCCCTTCGGGAACTGGTTAATAAACTCGTCGGCACAGGCAAGCCTGCATGCCTCTACCATCTCTTCATCGGTTGCATCCTTGTTGCCCCACCTGAGGTTATCCTTTATTGTACCGGAAAACAGGACGTTTTTCTGCAGCACGACAGCTACCTGGTTTCTCAGAGCAGTCAGGTCATACTTCCTTACGTCTATGCCCCCCACTTTAACGACTCCTTCGGTTACATCGTAAAGGCGCGGGATAAGCTGGACAAGCGATGTTTTTGCAGATCCGGTTCCGCCGATTATTCCGATTGTCTCACCGGACTTTATATGCAGGTTTATGTTCGACAGGACCATTTTCTCAGCTTTTTCGGAATACTTGAAGCTGACATTTTCAAATGAGATGGAACCGTCCTTTACCGTATAAACGGGATTTTCGGGATTCGACAGCGTGCTTTTTTCGTTCAGAACTTCAACTATACGTTTTGCTGATTCTGCAGCCAAAGTAAGCATTACGAAAACCATTGAAAGCATCATCAGGCTGTTCAGAATCATGAAACTGTATGTAAGTATGGCGGAAAACTGCCCGATGTCAAAGTCCAGTCCCCTGCTGGTGATGATGGTGTATGAACCGAAGGATAAAACGAAGACCATGACCGCATACAGGCAAAACTGCATTATCGGTCCGTTAAAGGCCAGGATGCGTTCTGCCCTGGTAAAATCTGCGCAGACATCCTCCGCAGCCGCCTCGAACTTCTTCTGCTCATAATCTTCCCTCACGAATGACTTTACCACGCGTATACCCTTGATGTTTTCCTGGATTGACTTGTTCAGCGCATCATATTTCCTGAATACCTTTCTGAACAGCGGAAACGTTTTGTATATCACTATGCCAAGGCCGATTGCAAGAATCGGGGCCACCACAAGGAATATCCAGGCCATGCGTCCGCCCATCACAAAAGCCATCACGAATGCAAATATCAGCATCAGGGGCGAGCGGATGGCAATCCTTATCAGCATCATAAATGCATTCTGGACATTGGTTACGTCGGTGGTCATGCGGGTTATAAGCGACGATGTCATAAACTTGTCGATGTTTTCAAAGGAATAGCCCTGGATACTGTAAAACATATCCTTCCGCAGGTTCTTCGCAAAGCCGCAGGCAGCGGTTGCACTGGTAAATCCTGCGAGCCCGCCGAAGGTCAGTGAGAGAAATGCCATTATAACAAGGATAATACCGTATTTTATAATCGTATCCAGGTCGCACCCGTTTTTAATCTGGTTGACCAGCGTCGCCGTGATAAACGGGATTATACATTCGATAACCACTTCAAACGTAATAAGTATGGGGGTAATAATGGTTTGTTTCTTGTACTCGCGTATGCTTTTTGCCAGTTCCCTGATGATATGTACCAGTCCCTTCCATAAAAAACGAGTACTGTCCATCAACCGAAATAAGTGATGAACATTACTCGTTTTCTGCCTTTTGGGCGTACGATTAAACTGAAGCAAGCTAAACTTTATATTATCACTTCTGTTTATAGAAGATGACAAATCAGAAATTTATTATATTAGATTTCATCAAAATCGTCAATTGCAGCCGTCAGTATAATCCCTATTGTTCTCTTGCATTTATACACCGTATGAATTGTTTTCTGCCTGTAAGTCAGGCATCATGATGTAAACAATAGTTCCGGTATAATTCTTTCGTATTTCTTATTAGTTCATTAAATGCAGCGGCATTCCACGCGCTTCTTCCTATAAACAAGCCGTCAATGGACGGTTGCACGATTAACTCCACGGCATTGGAAGGATTTACGCTCCCACCATATAATACGGGTATAGCCTTTCCCGCTTCCCCAAATAATTCTGTCAGGCACTCCTTTATAACTTTATGCTTTTCCTCCGCATATTCCACCTTCGCAGGTATGCCGTTTACGCCGATTGCCCATACCGGTTCATAGGCAACCCATACTTTATTCAATTTATCTTCAGGAATGCCGAATAAGCCTATCTTCAGCTGCGTACGGAGTGTTTCATCGCTTATCCCGTAGTTTTTGTTCTCAATGGTTTCACCGATACACAGCAAAGGCAATAAAGTTATTTTCCAGGGCGCATTTCACCTTTTTGTTGAGCATTTCGTCGGTCTCACCGAAAATATGCCGTCTTTCTGAATGACCCAGCATGACAAGATCCAGTTTAAGCTCCCTGATCATTTTGGGAGAAATCTCGCCGGTAAACTGGCCTTCCTCCTCCCAACACATATTCTGGGCACCAAGCTTGATAAGGGTTCTGTCAACACAGGAAACAGCGCTGCTCAGTGAGGTGTAGGATGGTATCACGAACAATTCGATTTCGTCCCTGCTGATATCCTTCGTATAGTTCTGAAGTTCCGTAAGATATGAAGTGGTTTCCTGGATATTCTTATACATTTTCAGATTGGTTCCGAAATACAGCTTTTTCACGCTTTCGCCTCCTTATCGCTTTCACAGGCATAACATCTATAAGCTACCGGTCATAAAGAAAAACCGCTTATCCGGGTATCGAACCGGGAGAAGTTGCAAGGCCGATGGTATTGATATTGTCTCTTGCCTTTTCTGTGATCCTCAGCACCTCGTCAAGCTCGAGACCTGCGTCGCATGCCGCACCGGCTATTTTGATGACATATACGTCGCCGGCTATGCCGCGCCGGTCATGGATCCTTTCTTTAGGCGCGGACGCACAGTCATCCCAAACCCTTACATGGGCAGTCTTTATGCCTTCCATATCCAACAGTTCTTCTGCCATGTCAAAGTTCATGTTCCCCGGCATAGCAGCCATAAACGAACAGGACCCCTTTCCCTTCATGGACAGCCTTTGCCGTTTCGGCAATGAGCTGAGGATTCGGAGCAGCAAATATATTGCCGGCGGCTGCGGCATCAGCCAGTCCCTTTCCTACAAAACCGATAAACAAAGGTTCATGGCCGCTTCCTCCCCCGATTACCAGGGCAACCTTGTCTTTTCTTCTTTCCTTAAGCATCACCGCATTCTGACCGGAAACACGTTCATAGTATCTGCTGTAGGCGGAAATATAGCCGGACAGCATCTCTTCCACTATATCTGAAGGATTATTGATTATTTTTTTCATAGCTATCCTCCATCGTTCATTTTGTTTGTATGGTATCGCAAGACACCGTTTTATATTCACCTTCCAGTTCGTTGATCCTGGCGACCTTTGGTGCCGAGCCCCCGCCTTCAAAATCTGAACTCAGCCAGATGTCAACAAGATACTTGGCCAGCTCCGGAGCGATAACCCGTGCGCCCATGCACATAATCTGAGCATTGTTGCTCTTCCTGGAGCGCTCTGTTGAGTAGGGATCGTGGCATACGGCGGCACGGACACCCGAAACCTTATTGGCGCAGATGGACATGCCTATCCCGGTACCGCAAAGGAGGATACCACGGTCAAACTTTTTTTCAGCAACGGCCTTGGCCACGCTGAAACCGACATCGGGATATAAAACGGTCTCTCCCTCAAATGAGCCGAAATCCACAATCTCAATATCCTTCCGGCTCTAAGGTGTTTGATAATCGCCATTTTGAGCGCGTGTGCTGCTTCATCGCATCCTATTGCAATTTTCATATTCTTTTACCCCCCCTTGCAGAGAAAAAGAACCTGTCGTTACTCAATATTCCTATGTCT
>ENA-OWPA01000960-OWPA01000960.1-bioreactor-metagenome-genome-assembly--contig:-NODE-960-length-25055-cov-5.459725_pt1 | contig 25055 bp, 30 predicted proteins | sample MGYA00238139_ERZ651803 | MGnify/ENA primary metagenome ERZ651803 (study PRJEB26909, sample SAMN07631231) | bioreactor metagenome | isolation source: Switchgrass digestor | place: USA: Dartmouth... | reverse complement strand
TAAAGATATTTCATCTACTTTTTTAACCTTATAAGTCTTATAAATTTGTGGCAAATAACTCAATGCGAGAAGTGTTCCTCCAATTAGTTGTAACGTGTCAAAAATTGTCATAATAAAAATTCCTCCTTAATATTTTTATTTATATAATTGTATTTTTAATTATACTAATTTATTATAAAATCATATCTAATTATTAATCTTCCACTATTTATAACTTATTGTCTAGCATTTTATTTACAGTATCGTTTCCATACGTATACGCTATTTGATATAATTTATATAATTTATATATTGTTTTTATTTTTCCTAATATAAAATTCCATATCATTTTCAGCTATTATTTTACCCCCTTCTTTTAACTAAACTTGGCAAGAAGTCTCCCATCTTCTACAAGTGGTGGGTAGTTGACTCTACCTTCTCTAATCATTTTTAGAATTTCATCACCACGATATATTCATCTGTTTTAACATCATCTTTAAATTTTGAATATCTACTACAGCTTCTTTCCAATATTTTCTGTAAATCACATCATCTCCACCTATACATTGTTCATTTAATTCTTGCAAACCATAAACACTAGGACATATATCTGGACTCTTTGTTAATTGGTTTATAAAACTTTCTCTAGTCATTTCTTGTGATAATTTTAATAATCTTTCATCCATATTTACACACTCCAACCCTTTTAATTATATTTTATTATGTTTACCAACTCATACTTATTACCATAATATTTTTGAAATTCTTTTATACATTCTTCTTTTGTAGAATGAAACAAAGTTATATTGGTCAAACATCCTATGTTTTTATCTATACACCAAATCTTAAACATACCTTGCTACATCTCCTATTTTATATTATTCACAGCAATGCTAATTCATCTTGCAGTCTTTGAATTTCTTCTAATATTCTAGCTTTCTTTTGTTGCTTTTGATATTCTTCTACCTCTTTGTTTTTGTTTTCTTGCTTTAGATTAAATTTCTTCTCATACTCCCAATAATCTCTTTGTTGTCCTTTCCATGTACTATAACCCATATTTATTTCTTTTGTTATTATAAATGCTGGAGCTACCCAATCACAATCTATCCCACAACAATCATGTTCTTTATCATATCCTTCATCATCTGCATTACATTTGCAATACCCCCAATATCTTTCATCATATAAAAATTCTATATAATAACGATAATCTTCATATTCTTCTTCTGTTTTTTCAATCAATATTCTAATTCTACCATTTGTATATCCACCTGTAGTGTCTTCATCATATCCATTAATAAGCCAATTCTTTGTCTGTAAATCGTGCATAAATTCTTGATAATTTTCAATCTGTTGGTCTACTACTGAAACCATATAACATACATCTAATGGTTTTTTGTCGCTGTCAATTCTTCTGTTATTTTCATAATTAAGTTCTTTTATTAATTCTTGTATAAATTTTTCTTTTACCATTATTTTACCCCCTGAGTTTATTAATATTATTTAATTACTTTTTTAATTTAATTGCCTTACAAATATATATTACCATGTTGTCCAAGTTGTGTCAACTAAATTTATACATATTTTTAATTTTACTATCATATATTTGTAGATAGTGTTTAATATTATAATAAGACAATAGCCATTTTTAGTTTGCCATTGTCTTATCTATTGTGCATTACAATAAAAGAATAATTTTATTTATATTTAACATTGTTTTTAATTTTATTATGTATATCTATTAGAGTATCACAAGGCAAATCCTTGCAACACTCTAAGATAATTTCAAACTCTTCTTGAGTTATGTCAGGCATATTAAATATTGATTTATTATTTTTAAAATGTTCCTGTGCTTCCAAAACCATCTTCCCCTCTGTTTGTGTCTTTTAACTCGTCTGATTCAATAAAATTACAACTTAATACGGGTGCTATTACCAATTGTGCTAATCTAGTACCCTTTGGTATTAATACATCATAGGCTTCTTGATTATATGTAATAATGCCGATATCTCCTCTATAATTAGAATCCACAGTGCCTAATTGAACTCTTAAATAAGGAGAAGATTCATATTTTTTACGCTCATTTGAATCTATTGCTTCTTCTGGTTCTAATTTAAAACAACCCTTACATCCATTTAAACTTATACCACTTCTAGGTCTGACTTGTGCTTCTGTGCCATTTTCAAGTTCTATTGCTATACCTGTTTTAACTATTTTTGTTTCATTTGCTTTTATTATCGTATCTTCTAATGTATATAAATCTACACCTGCGTCACCAATTTTAGCATACTTAGGTATAATTGCGTTTTCGTCTAATTTTTTTATTCTTACATTCATCATACTATTATTTTCCACCTTTCAAAGTTTAAGTTATTATTTTGTATACCATCTAATATTATAAGGAAGAACTTATCTTCCTTATAATATATTGTCATTTTATTGTTCTATCATGTTATTTGCATTATAGAATTTTCTCTCATCCATTTCTTTAGCTCTTTCTGATTTATAAGAACTTTGTTTTACCAAATATCCTACGATTTTTAAATATGAGTCTGATTTAGGTCTTTGACAAATAGGGCAAGTTTCACTATAGAAACTATGGTCTAGTTCACACACATTTATCTTCATGATAAAGCTATAATAAATTACACCTTTACTTGCTAAATAATTCATCATTCTCCATGCGTCTTCTTCGTTCTTAAATCTTTCAGATAAATTGATGTGAAGCATAACTCCACCTCCACAGGCTTTATCTAATATAGAAGACACTCTTATTCTTTCTAATAAATTGGCATTTCTGTTTAAAGGTATCCATTGATTTCCGTAAATATAGCTATCTACTTTGTTTCCAAACAACAATTTATCCTTTTTACTTAGCTTTATTGAGCAAGATTCGGCTGGGATTTGTTCTATATTTGAGGTAAAGCCATATTTGTTTACTGTTGTTTTATTTAATTCAGCAATTGTCTGCAATATTGTTTTAGCCATTTCTATACCTTTATCAGTATAATAATATCCTAAGTCGTCTTCGCCGATTCCACCTAGTAATTGCATAGCCTCAAACATACCATTTATTCCTATTGTACTAAATTGATTATTCATATCCATTAATCCTTCTGAGTAAATAGGCAACAAGCCTTTTTTAATATTTTTCTTTAATATATCTCTATGTGTTTTTAATAATTTATGTGATATATCTACTCTTTGTTTTAAAATTTCTATGTATTTATCAAAATCGCCATCACATTCTAACGCTATTCTTACTAAGTTAATTGTATTCACTTTAGCACTTCCGATAGAAATTGATGAACCACCGATTGAGTTGAAGTGACCAGTTAATTCTTGTTGTCCTTGTGCTATATCTTTCGTAGATGAAACTAAGCGACAACAAGATGCAAGTCCATCAACAGATGTAGCATTATAAATGTTAACATCTTGCCATGTTAAATTATGTTTGCATACAAACTTTGCCATATCTTCGTCCACATATTTTCCATTTCTCAATAATAAACTAGCACTGATAACAGGGAATGTGAAGAATTTTTCATGTCTTAATTCTCTTTCAAAATCAAGAAAATCTTTTTCATATTGTATTAACTCTTCTAAGTAGTTTATGATTAATGAATTGTCGGGAAACTTTTCTGTTCCAAAGAACCCTATAATATGCTCTCTGTCTAGTATTGAAAAGTTGGTGTACGCAGATTGTTCTTGCCCTTTTAAGAACGGTTGATTTAAACTAAACAATATTTGTTGCCATTGTTGGTTTCTATATTTTATAGCTTCTTCTTCTGTAAAATTCATTTCTGCACAATCTTTTTTCCAAAAGTAGTATGAGTATATTAAATAGTCAGGTATTCCTACTGCACCACTTTGTTGATTTGTTGCGAAAGCTACAAATTCTTTTACGTGACTATTGAACGTATCTAAATGTTGGGCAGGTTTACCCTTCATATCTTTAGCAAAATATAAGCCTTTATCCACTATCGGCTTTAAAGAAAAGGCATAACAATATGGCTTGAAGCTTGTGTCTTGACTGTCATGTTCATATAACGCACCATTAATTTGTAATTCTAGCCATTCATCTGCATCGGCTTTTCCGAACTGCTCTTTCATTTCAAGATAAAGCTTATTTCTTGATATAAGCTTATTAAGTGGCTTTCTGCTTTCACTCATCATAACAGATATATTTTTGTTATTTACGTTACTATTATCATCTATTGATGCATTTGCAACATTATCACTGCTAATGAATTTATCAAAGAATTTAGTAACATCTAATTGTTTTTCACTTAGTCCTTCTATAGACAACATTTCTTCTCCATATTTTTCTCTAATTTCCTCTAACTTGTTTTCAAAATCTCTGTCTAATGTAATATTAATTTGCATATTAAAAATCCTCCTTAATTATGTTTGGTAGTTTAACTTGTCTATTGAAATCATATATATATTGATTAGATGATGATGGAACTTGATTTTGCACAAATAATTCTTGTTTAAAATCACCTAATACACCTAAATCCATATATCTTATTTTATCTTTTAATTCCTCTAAATCTTCTAAGTATCTCCATGAATATACTATGTTTTTAATTTTATTGCCATACTTGTTTTTAAAATATTTCGAAACACTATATGTAACATCTCTATTCCAAGGTGCTAGTGCTTCTCCCCCTAGATAACATATTGCCATTTTAGGGTATATAGATAACCATTCCGATAACTGTTTCTCTATAGTCTCTATAATTTCTTTGCTGTTAGTTTTATTACCTAAACCTATACGTTGTAATTCATGATTATGACAATTAACACATTTTATTTTCTTATCACAACCACTAAAATACAATGAAATTGCAGGATAATACAATCCATCTCCGTTGATACTAAATTGATAAGTTACGTAAACTTCATTAACCATATATTAATTCATCTCTGGTGACTATACGATTATCTTTTAATATAATAGGCAATTCTAATATACCTTTTTCTATAGCCATCTCTTCTACTTTAGTTTTTGCTTCTGAAGACATATCTTCTAATAATATGTATTCGAACCTAATTTGTTTGTTGTTCAATAATATTTTTGTAGCCTTACAATTAGGGCATCCTTCTCTTCCTATAACTTGTATCATTAATTATTCCTCCATTGTGTCATATTCTTCTTTATTTATTAAAAATAAATTGCATTTACAATTTAAGTTTTCACGAAAATCTCTACACGGGCAAACAGTGTCATCTGTTTTTTGTATTTTGCATGGACAATTCTTTCCAATAAAGTTTTCTAATTTTAATTTTGGATTAACGGTTATTTTCATAATTATCACCCTTCTTCGATTATAAATCTTATCTACTTTTTAATTTTGCTTCTCTGAAATTCAAACACCTCATTTATTAAATCCATTTGCTCTAAAGTTATATCTATTTTTTTATCTTTTATGTATGTAATAAACTCTTCTTGTATTTCATCTAAATTTTTCAAGTCAACTTCCCTCATTTCCTTTTGAAAATTTCTTAATTTCTCTCTTGCTAATTCTAACTTTTCCTTATCATAATCATCTTGTAGTTTTAGCAAATTCACATCACTCCTTCTAATTTTAATAATTAACTTTAATTGTATTATGTTATATATTTCATAAAGTGATTTATTTTATAATCACTTTACTATATTATAATATCATACTTTTATATAATTGTCAAGTGATTTTTAGTATATTTTTATTTTTATTACCTATTACTTTTTAATATATCCCTTAACTTTAACTCTTCCCATATTATTCACTCTTTTATAATACTCACTATTACTTTCTCCATCTTGTCTTGGTACATATACATCTAATCTATGCATCTTATTAAAGTTTTTACCACCTCTGTCGCTTACTGTTACAGTGCCATATCCTTTGAGACGTATTTCTGTTCCTAATGGTAATACATTATTAGCAACCATACCATCTCTTAGTTTATCTCCTGTGCAAGTTATACCTCCATACTTAGAGTTTTCACTTGCAAGATTAGTGTAGAATGTCAACTCGAATGTTATCCATTCTATATTATCTTCTTGTTTTTTAACTAATTGTTTCTGTTTAGCTTTCTTTTCTTCAATTAATTCTTTTGATTTGGTTTCTATTTTCATTTGTTTAATTTTCTTTTGTTCTTCTATCTTCATTTGTTCAAGTTTCTTTTGTGATTCAACAATCAAATCATCAATCTTTTCATTAATACCTATCATTTCAGTATTATTTTTATGTATTAATTCACCTTCAAACGCTGGATTAACTGTATTACTAAAGCCTATAGCATTTACAACTGAACTGCATATTGCTAAAGTAGTTAATCCTAAAACCACTTCCTTTTTAATAAAAATCAATCCTTTCTAATCTTCGTCACTTGTCCATTTGCAGTTGTTGCAGTATTCACACTCTATATAATCTTCGTATATAGGTATTCCCCATGCTTCGGCTAAATAACTTGGCTTAGTCTTTAGTTTAAGATTACAACCACATTTTGGACAAATTCCGTTTTTATCTGCTAAATCCTTCAATTCATCTTTAAACTTTTTAATTACATCATCTTTGTTGTTTAATTCCAGAAACTCAAGAAAATCATTAATTATCTCGAATGTTTCAGCATAATTCTTAGTTGCTTTTTGTATCTGATAGATAATTTCATATGGCATGATTTTCACATCCTTTCTATCATAGATAATGCAATCAGTTTTGCTACTGACTACATTATCTATGATAACATATATTTATGTATCTGTCAACTAATTTTAGCATATTTTTAATTGTATTATTTTATGTAATTATATCCTTTATAATCTTTTATAACATTAACTTCATACTCTCCATCATCAAACTTAAATACAATTACTTTAGCATTCCCACTTGCTATGAATGAAAAGTTAGTATTCTCTTCATTAATATAGTCAATACATTGTTTTATCCATACATTAATTTGATTATCATTTATATCTACACCATTAGAAAAATCATAAAAGTCTTCAGGATAGTGTGGTATGTTAGTTATCTTATTATTTGTATTATACTGTGTTATATCTAATCTCTGACTTCCTATCATAAAATCCAAATCTTCTTCGCTTAAAAAATCTGACACTTCATTATCTCTATCTAATAATTCTAATACATATTTATCCTTTTGTCTAAACTTACATATTTTTTTAATTCTTACTCTATCGCCCATGTGTAAATAATCTTGATGTCCACCACCTAATTTGCCACAAATTTCACATTTACGGTCTTTGGAACACTTGTCGCAATTGGCAAATGTCCATGTTTTATTAGAAATTAATTTTTGTATGGTAAATTCTAATCCTATCGGATATTTAGATTTATTCAACTTTTATCACCTCTATCTTATAATTATGTAGTTATTTTATTTCAGGTATTTGTTCTTTTATGTATTTGTAAATTTTCCATTGTGGAAGTCTATATGTATTGGATATTCCCTTAGACACTTCCTTCCAATTTGTGTTTTTTAAAATATCTATTATTTTATTTTTGTATAATGAATTCTTTATGTAAAAGTAACACTCTGATGCATATTGACCTATATATTTATTTTCTTTACCCACGCATCCTGCTCCAAATGTACCCATAGAATAATCATAGCCATTTGGTATATTTGTATTTCCGCCACGTCTATATTCTATAATCTCTATATCTTTTAGTTTGTAATTAGGTTTTTTATTTAATTTTCCATTTACTGGTCTTTTATATATATTAAAGCAACAATGTAATTCTCTGTTTGAATATTTTTGTAGTCCTAAATCTTCACTATATATTAAATCAAACTCATACATTTGCTGAGTATTGTTTAATTGGCTTATAGGTAATATAAAAGCCACATAATCAGCTATCTGTATTGCTCTTTTAAAGAACCTAACAGACATTGTATTTCTTTTTCCAAACGGTGGATTCCCTATGACACATCTACCTCTTTTATATTCCAATTCTAACTCTAGGTAATCTTGCTTTATAATTCTATCCTTATCATCTTCAGGCTCAATATCATAAGCTAAATATGGCTTATCTTCTTTATCTAATACATCTAAAAACACTCCACTTCCTGCCGATGGTTCAAGATATTCTGTTATATTTTCTTCACCTAGTATTTCTTTAGTCTTATTCACTACGTATTGTGCCAATTCAGGACTTGTATAATATTTATCATTTTTAATTTTCGCCAAGATAATCGCTCCTTTTTAATTTTGTTGTTTTATAATTTTATTATTGGAATAGAAATTTAATGTACTATATTTTATACTTTGTAATCTACTAACTCCATGGGTGTCTTAATTCGGATACATTCCTACCCTACTATATTTTAATTACATTCCTACTTCTTTTAATCCTTGATTAAGAATGTTGATACTAGCATTTTTATCTCTATCATGTTCAGTATTACATTTGGGACAAATCCAAAATCTAACACATCAATACTGTTCCTCCTTTTATAATTTACTCCCAAGTCTCAATAACTTTCTTTTTCCTTCTACTTATATTGTAAATGACTTCTGATTTAATATTAAAAGGTGCAATATCATCACATTTCTCTACAATCGGTACTTCAGTACCTTTTAATTGTACCCAATATCCTAGCTTATTAAATTCTTCTTGTGATAATAATGTTACAAAATCTAACTCATCTAAATCACACAATTTATATTGTCTATCATAACTACAACTAGACATATCTTCATTTGATTTTATGGATAATACAACCATTTTAATACCATTATTTATAACCACATCTCCAACCTTAACATCAGTTAATTTTATTTTACTCATACCAACATCTCCTTAATATGTATTTATTTTTTTATAATTTAAACGCATTAAAAATTCATTTTATTTTACTTATTCTCTATATCCATTATAGATTTCTAATTCCTCCAACCCATAAGAATTACTAATAATCATTTCACTACCATCAAACTCACTCATCTCTTTGCATAGTAATAACAATTCCTCTAAAGTATTTATGTTGATATAAAATCGAGTGTATGTATTTGATTTTTCGCCTCTTTTTACTTCTTCAAGCCCATACTTATTTAATATAGGCTTATATCCTTCTTTAATTCCATTAGTGCCCATTATTTCTATTTTCATGAATTACCCTCCTTATTTTCATTCTATAATTTTTATAATTTTTGCAATAAAAATTAGATTTTATAACATTCACTGCTAATCCAATCATCTTTAAAAGTAACTTCCCGTTCAAAAATATGTCCTTTTTTATTAATGAGAACATATTTTATAGTTACTATATCAGATTCGCCATTAATACTAAAATTCATATTATGAATTTCAACATCATAATCTTTATTTTCTTCTTTTATAGACTTTAAAATATTAATTAATTCATCAATAGTCCACATATAAAAACCACCTCTTTTTGTGCTAAATACAATATTTTAGTTTGATAAAATTTCTTCAATCATATCGTCTAATATTTTATTAACTGCACTAACATCAGAAATATCATATCCCCATGTTGGCTCAAATTGACATTCGTACTTTTTAATAAAATCTAGTTTTTATTTTAAATCCATATCCTTAAAACCCTTCATTTTACTACGTTTTAGAAATTACATTTTTCTTTAAAACTCATAATTCTTGTTTATCACTTTTATATCTTATGTAATTTTCGTATAATTTTAATTCAATTATATTACTTACTTACTTGAACAAACTCAACTCTGCAATCTATACATTCAATACTAATATTTTCATCTTTCCCTATTAGTTCTTTACCACAAGATGGGCATTTATACTTATATCTTAATATAGGTTTTCTAGGCTTATCTTCTTTTGGTTTGACTACCTTGCTTAAACAAAATACAGATTTATCAATGTCTAATTCTTGCACTTCCTTTAATAAACTCTCACTTAAAGAAGTTACGCTCCAACCAATTCTAGGAGCTTTTTCTACTATTAATCCTATTCTTTCAGCTTCCTTTTTAAAGTTTTCATTGTGATTCCCTCTCGAACTGCAATCATTTATACCTTTTAGAGAATTAGAGAGGTGACAACACTCGTGAAGCAAAGTGTGAATAAGTTGTTCGTAAGGTCTATTAATGTTTTCAATGGTTAAGTTAATTTCGTACTTATAAACCTCCTTATCCTCATGTTTTTCTAGCCACCAAGGATAACAGCTACACCAACCTAGTATATTACCTTTCTTGGTTTTGGGTCGAGATTGAATTGTGATTATCGGCTCAATTAATTCGTTATTGAATTTAGTTTCGTTAAAATGGTTAAATGCCTTGTGAAGTTCTCGAATAATTTTATCCATTACATCACTTCCTTTTATTAATAATACTTGCAAGAAATATTTGGTTATTATTTCCTACAAGTATTATTATAATATAGGCTTATTTTATTGTCAAGTGTATTTTATATATTTTTAATTATGTTATACTAATAATTACACACCACACATTAACATATCTTTTAAGAATGTACGTCTCTCATAGTTAGCACTTTTCTTTAATGCTATATTAATAGTTTTAGGCGAACCTATATGATACACTCTTTGCTTTGCTCTAGTTTGTCCTGTATATAATAAATTTCTATTCAGCATATATGTATGTGCTTTAGGAGTTAATAGTATAATATTCTTTGCACTACTACCTTGCATTTTATATATATTAACTGCATAAGCCAACATTAATTGGTCTAAATCATTTCTGCCATAGATTATAACCTTATCTCCATAATCTACAAAAACTTCGTCACCTTTTATTTTAACAATTATTCCTGTATCACCATTAAATATAGTATCTTCTTCATAATCACTATTGATGGCAGTATAATTATTTACTATTTGCATTACTTTATCTTGTTCTCTGAATGTATTAATTTTTAACTTAATTTCTTTTTTATGTGGTGATGGTGGGTTAGCTATCTCTTGTATCCTTCTATTTACTTCTATAGCACCATAATCCCCTTTATTTAAAGCCATAGTAACCATAATATCGTCTATTGTATTACCATTATTTAATAAATGTTGGTATAATTTAAGTGTATAATCAATAGTTTTTTCTTGTGGTACTGATATTAAAGAATAATCTTTGTTTTTTCCAAAATTCTTAATGCCTGTATAAGTAGATTCAACAAATTGGTTTCCATTTCTCGTTTCTGTAGCTACCCAATATAAACCCCCTTCACCATATCTGAATATCTTAGTTAATCTTGTATAAGGTATAACTTCGCTATTAATCATATCATAAGCAAATTTACCACATGATACAGATGGTATTTGTGCTTCATCAAATACAAATACTAGCTTAGTCCTATTAACATCTATTGCATCTAATAGGTGTTTGGCTAAGAATATATCCACCATTGAAGTTTCATCTACTATTACTACATCAACGTCTAATGGATTTTTATGATTGTGTAACCAACCTTTTTCAGGATTAAATCCTAATCCCCTATGAATCGTTGTTGCAGGGCGTTGACAATATGAACTTAGCACCTTTGAAGCTTTGCCTGTAGAAGCTAAAAGCATATAAGATTTATCATTATCTTCAAGCATATTGATTAATGATTGAATTGTTTGAGTTTTTCCAGAATTGCCTGTAATAAATATTCTATCCTCTCTTCTTAATACCAACATACCACTAGGCACAGTAAAACAATACTTATATCCATCTAATGTTTTATAAGATTTTAATTGTGTTTTTTTAGTAGGTTCTTTTGAACGTATAGATGTTGCTGAAAATTGATTTTGAGTAATTTGAACAGTATATTCTATCGAATTTCTTGTATAATACTTCCCACATGTAAAATACGACTCACCACTCCTATCTCTTGTGTTTATCGTTGCTCTATATCCACATGCACTAAAAGCAAATTGTATAAAATCTGCACTGTTTTTTTTACTTGTAGAAAAACGTTGTCTACCTTTTCGACCTATTGAACCGTCCCAATATAACACCTCGTCTATAACAATTTGTAATTGATGGTTTGTACATTTAAACCAATCGCTTGTAAACTCTTTTTCTTTTCTAGGTGCATATATGTAAAAGTCCGTATATCCTTCTGCTGATGATTGGCTCTCTTTCCAACTTATATTTGCCTGTTTGAATAAATATCTTAATCTTTCTTTCTTTCTTTCTTTCTTAATATGAAATCTACATCTATTATTGGTATCGCAACAAAAGCTTCCATCGGCTATCACAGCGACCATAACTCTGATTTCGGCATCGCTTAACCCTATACCCTCGCCATTGTAATTAAAATATGTAATAAATTTACCATTGAATCCATGTGAATTTTCCTCATGTCTTCGTTTAACTTCATAAAAAGGTAACTTGGCTAAATGTCCTTTTGATGTTAAATATACAACATTGTGTTCATCACTTAAAACTTGATTTATCGAATTAGATTCGTTTCTCATAAGGGTTAAATATTCACTAGGATATTTATGATATTGAATCGGATTGACCAATTCAGCAGTGCCATTCTCGTTATATTGTAATACTTTATCTCCTTCTTTGTAGTCGGCTATTCTTTTCCACTCGTAGCCATTGAAGAACTCTGTATCACAATCTACACAACCTCCAAATCCTACCAATAAACTTATATTATTATCGCATAAGTTTTTAAGTGAAAACAATTGTTGCTCTGTAAGTTTTACACCATCATTTTCAATATACTTATCACAATCTATATACCACTTATGAGGTTTAATTAATAATTCTTTTATCTTATTGCTTATAAATAATTCTGTTTCATAAGTTTTTCTATTTGCAATGATTTTCTTATCACTACTGATATATAAATCTTTATTATCCTTAATTACAGTTGCAAAATGATGCATTGCTTCGGGAATTAATTTTTCTATCTCTTTATGTAATTCTTTTGTATTCATATATGTATTCCCATTATTCTCATTTTCACTTAACAAGTATTTTATACAAGCTACGGTTCTTTGTATATTATTAATCATGTTAGGATTCAATTTTAATATAACTTTATCGGCTGTTTTAAAGCCTATACCACTTAAATTACATAAAGTTTCATAAGGATATTTTTTAATAGCACTTTCAATTTTTTCTACAGATGAATAATTATTATATAACTTTTTTAATACTGAAAAAGATAATAGTTGTTCACCCTCTTCTGTAGTATATTTATCTATTAATTCCATTAAGCAAAAGTTTTGAATAACTTTATATTTTATCTTTTCAAATAACTTTTCTTTTATACCTTTGGTCTTATTCAAATCTATATCATCTAAGTCATTGTTAATTATCTTATCTATAATATTTGGATATACTTTTAGTAATGTTTCTGCTTGATTATGTGTAAGTATTTCAGTTAAAAACTTTTTAGATTGAGTTTTATTAGTAGGTTTTTGTCTAGTAATTCTTATAACATTATATTGATAGCCAAAAGCTTTATTTTTGCTTAATTTTTCCTCAGCCTCAATAGTATAATCCACATCTTCATATAATTCAGGTAAGTCACCAACTAAGGTGATATTACCATATTTATTAAATTTTAATTCATCATATACATCTTCATTTTTCTCTTTATCAACATTCATGGCACATATTCTATAATTAGTTTCCTCATTGGTGTTTTTAGGAAACACTTGTTTATAAAATTCTGCTACAAATTTAACTCTTTTAACTTCTGACAAAATATCAACTCCAATCCTTTTCACATAACTTGCCATTGATTTAATACTAATTTCTTTTCATCTGTGTTTGTCCATTTACCATCTATAAGCTTTTTCTTGTATTCTTCTTTAAAATCTAATACTTTTAATATGCTATATAGCTTGAATGGATTTTTTACAAATGTTTTTCCTTTTTTAACATTAGTTTTAATTATATTACCCGTTTTTAATTGATATAAGGTAATATAAGGTTTAGTTTTGTCTTTATATGTTTTATATTCTATTACAACGTAATAATTTTCTTTTGCTCTAGGTTCTTTAAATGAAATATAGCCTAAAAATTCTAACTCAGCTTTTATTCTATCCTGTAGTGAAATAGACTTATTTTCTATAGTGTTGCAAAATTCTTTTATTATTTCTACGCTATCTAAATTATTGTATTGCTTTTCTGTTTCGTTAGAGTATTTTTTAATTATATCTTCATCAATACCTAATTCTTTAACTTTATCTTTTTTTATTTGCTTTTTATTATTAAATAGATTAAAGTATTCAACGCATTTTAATAGCTTTCGTGATTTACCAAATTCAGAAAAGTAATCTAATTTGATTAATATATCAAGTTGCCTTGAATTAATTGAAGTTTTAGTTGTAATGTCTATTAATAAATCTACGAATGAGTCATATTGATTATCTCTTAAATCATATAATTCATCTGCTACTTGAGCATTAAGGTATTTAATTGATGATATGCCCTTATATATTGTGTTAGTGTTTTTGTCACACATATATTCTGCTTTAGAATAACGGAATTTAGGAGGAAGTATTTGAATGTTTAAAGTTTGTGCTAATTGTGTTCCTGCTACAGCATCCGCTTCATTGTCAGCATTATTAAGATATGCGGTTGTAAATTCTAAAGGATAATAATATCGCAAATAAGCACAATTATATCCAATCATAGAATATCCTGTAGAATGATTATATCCAAACATGTAAGATGCACTATCAATTAATATTTGAATAAATTGTTTTGCTTCTTCTTCAGCAATTTCTTTAGGTTTATCCGAATAATCGCAATACCCTTTTAATATTTTAGGTAATGCTTTTTCTAATTCATCTAAATGCTTACTTGCAATAGCACGTCTAACATTATCAGCTTCACTTCCGCTTAAACCACATATTTGCATTAAAAATTTAGACACATCCTCTTGGAATACAAGAAATCCATTATTATCTTTTAATAATTCATCTATTTCTTTTGATGGATTAGTATTAAATTCTCCTGCAATTAATCTATCACGATAAGATTTCCCACTAGGACGTAAAGACGCATTTACAAGTGATAAGTCGTTAATCTTTAAGTCTTCTCCAGCCTCCATTTTTCTAGTCACATATGTTTTTAATAAATCGTATGCATAATTTCCCTCAAATTGGAAAATTCCCACAGGAGATTTTATTATATCTTTCCATACATTTTGGTCTTCCCAATTAATTTCGTGCGATTTTAAATAATGAGAATTTATTAATTTATATGTATCCTTAATAATTCCAATATTTTTTAAACCTAATATGTCATATTTAGTATAGTTTAAATCATGTAGTTCATCCATATCAATTTGTGACACCCATTTACCCTCATTATACATCAAACCAATATTATTATTTAATGTTATTGGACTCGCTACTATTCCCGCAGGATGAATACCTTTGCTTATTACTGTGCCTTTTAATCCATCAAAATAATAGAATAACTCTGAATACTCATCTTTCAATCTAATAAATCTATTATATTCATTAATAAATTTATTAATATCCTGTACTTCAATATTAGCATTTTTTAACTCTTCAACATACGAATCGTGTTTTAAGAAATCTAATGCTTTTTTATCTTTATTAGTTAATACGTTATATACCTTGGTATAATCTTGTTGTATTGCATCAAATTTCTCTTTAATCACCTTTGTGTTAGCAATGCTATATTTATCTTTGATATAACTATCTGCGTCTTCTTGCATTGTCAATGCTCTTGCTATCTCATCAATTGTGCCTTTATCTGCAATTGTCCCTGTCGTTAAAATATAGCAAGTGCGAAATTCACCAAATCTTTTAATAATATAATCATATACTTTTTCTCTATCTGATGGACTGAAATCTAAATCTATATCTCCGAGACTAACCCTGTCCTCATTAGCAAAACGTGAAAATATCGTATTCCATCTTACAGGGTTAACATCAATAATATCTAGTATATATGCGATTGTGCTACCACCAACACTACCTCTACAAAATCCTGTTGGTATATTATTTTCGTGACACCATATACATAATTCACTCATAAACAACATAAAGCTGAACATACCTAACTTTTTGAATACTCTAAATTCTTCTTTAATATTTTGTTTATATTTTACATTGTTTTTATCTATAATACCACTTTGAACCTTTTCTTTATACATACTAATTACTTTTTGTTTAAAGAGTTTTTCTTCGTCATTATATAAATCAGGATACTTAAAACTTGTGTCAAAAGTAACATTTTCTATTGACTCATTTAATTTATTTGTATTTTCAATTGCTTTTAAAAATTCATTATATGGAATTAAATTTTCTTTTCCTTTTTCTTTTTGCTCTTGATATTTTGCAATTAAACTATCTACTGTTTGAAATGTCAAATCGAAACTATCTTCATCTGTATAAACCATTTTTTTAGCAGTTTTTAAAATCTTTCTACATTCTGCCTTGTATGTTGTAGATGAATGTGTGTCAGTTCCTAATATTAAAGGTTTGTTATATTTGATAGACAATTTATACAAGTACATATTGTATAAACGTTGGTCATCATTATCATGAGGTTGTATTTCGTAATATGTATACTTTTTAGCTAATCTTTCATAATATGTATTTTTTATATCTAATTTGTTCAAAGGTGAAGCGAGGCAGGCTGATGTTGATATTATATTATCTGATATATTGAGAAATTCGTCAAATGTAATTCTAGGGGCATAATAAAAATGGTCAGGATTATTTGCTATTGTTATTAACTCCATTAATTCTGACACACCTTGATTATTTTTAGCAATTAGAATTGTATGGTAGTTATCTCTTGTTTTATTATATAAATTTTCGGTAAGATATACTTCACAGGCAAATATAAATTTAACACCTTTCTTATCGCAATATTGCTTTTTCTTATACCAATTCATTATATTCCCATGCTCTGAAAATGCTATGGCAGGTATATTATTTTTCACACACAAATCTACATATTCTTTAAAATTGGTACAGCTATCCAATAGAGATAGTTCTGTGTGTAGATGGTATGGTATATATGTATTTGGAGTTTGCATATCATTCACTCATTTCACCTTCTTTCGATTATTCTACAATCCTAATTCCTTTAACCAGCTATCATCATCATCTTTTAATTCTTCATTCTTATATTCATCTTTCTTAAACATATCCTTATCTTCTAAATACTCCTTATAGCATTTGCAATCATGAATTGTATATCCACATAAGTTGCTACAAAAGAAACTATCCTTATCTTCAACTTTTTTTATCCATAGACTTTCGTCTTTAGTTTCCTTATATAGCTTTTCTTTTTCTCTTATCTCCTTCATAACTTCAATCAAATCGTTATTTAATTTATTTATAGTATCTTGATTAAATGGTATTTCAACATAACAATCATCTATAACAAATAAGTCCTGTATTTCTTTAGGTAATATATCAATTGAGTTATTCTCTATACATTGATTTAATAATTCGTCAATCTTTTCTTCATCATAACCATTATCTTTAAGAAACATTTTTAAAGGAGATTTTATTTTCCCTACCCATGCCCATCTTTCAGCATGTAATGTTTTCATTTTTCCATTCTTTTGTTTATATGTAACCGATAGATATTTTAGGAAATTCCACTTTATTTTTATTTTATCCATAGGTACTCCTTGTTGAGTTAAGCCTATAGCATATAGTAATAACTGCCTGCCCTCTTTTTCGATTTTCTTTCCAGTATATATGGTAGACGTTTTAAAGTCTACTATATTAACATACCCATCTTCATCCTTGTATACAGCATCAATATAGCCTTGATAGTATTCGTTACCTACTTTGATAGTGATGAATTTCTCTGTTAAAACTTTATAATCTAATACTCTGTGATTATTGAAAAAATGTCTTATACAAGAATAATATTTCTCTTGTATTTTTTCATTACTTTCTTCGTCACCTTTATTAAACTTCATTTCTTCTAATTCTACACCTAGTATAATATTTTCTACTTCGTCTATCATATCTTTATACTCTATTTCGTTATTATATAACTTTTCTAATATTTCATGGAATGAACCACCTAACACCCCATATATGCCCGATTCCTTTTGTGGTATATTTAATACATAATTTAAAAAATACGAATATGGACAAGTCAAATATCTATTTATGCTACTAAACGACCATAATCTATCTGTATTAAGCTTTTCTTTTAATTGATTTAGATACTCTCTGCTTTTTCTACCCAATAGCTCCACGCTCCTTAATATCATAATAATTTACTCTATGTTTTAACAAATAGTCATATATCTTTTTAGATTTATCAATAGGAGACATTTTTTCATCTAATATATCGTATTTATCATATATATAGCTGACTTTTCTAATCCCCTTAAACATTTCACAAGTATTTAATGTATGCTCTAATGGAACATCTTTATCCCATGCTATGACTATTTCCACGTTCAACCCTATTAATATTCTTCTTTGCTCCTCGCTAATTTCATGACACCCAACAGAAACCGTATTGTTATATCCATATGTATCAGCCTTTAACGTACTTTTTTCAGATTCAAAAACAATAACCATACCACTTTCTTGTATTCCTTGATAGTTCATATTTAATCCATATAGATTCTGCGATTTTGGATAAGGTATTAAAGGATAATATTTTGCTATATCAAATAAATCATAATTTTCTATAGTTGTTCTTCCTATAATACCTACTAAATCACCACTACTCCAATAAAAATGAGGAATAACGATTCTTGATTTGTCTGGACAATAACTTATACTAAATTTATTTTGTGTTTTAATACTTATTCCATCTCTAAGAAAATTAATATGAGGTACGTTTATATATTGATTCAATATACTTTTATCATATTTTTTTAATTGTACTTCGCTGTTTTGATGATATGTTTTCTTTATCCGTTTGAAGATATATAATGGGTCGTATATCTCTTTTTCTTTTTCTTTTTCATCATACACAAAAGTAAATTGTAAATTTAAAATTTGATGCAAATACTTTAAAGCCTTGATAAAACTATAATTTTTAATATGTATTACTAACGTTATTATATCTCCGCGAATAATTTCTTTACTTGTGAATATTTTCGTTGATAAATGTTCATTCTTCTTAATTGCTACATTGTTATTTGATTTTCTGTTGTATGGTAAAGTAGCTCTGTATTCTGTTGTATATGATTTAATAGAATGACATTCTAACTTCTCTAAGATATGTTCTATATAATCATTTTCGTATATATATTTTTTTAATTTATGTGCATCCATCTAAATCACACTTTCTATTCTAATATTAATTCTAATAATCCATAGGTATATTGCATATTCCCACTTCTTCATATGTATTGATTCCTAAATTATTTTCTGCTACAATTTGAAATTGTTTGCTTTCTCCACGTCTATTCTTCTCTATAAATACAATTACATAATGTTTATTCTTATCTAATTTTACAGGTATTTTAGACCTTCCGTTTTTACCTTCTAATCTGTATACCTTAACTTCATTCTTGCCATCGGGGTATTCATCATCTCTTAAATGTCTAACTAGAATACAAGTTGAAGCAACGTCTATCATATTTCTAGCCATTCCTATATTGTCTTGCGACATATATCTTTGCCTTACTGAACCTTTAGATAATTGAAATGTAATCCATATATGAACATTTTTATTAACTGGTTTTATAACATCATAAATCTTCACCATATCTTGCATCATTTGTAGCCATATTTGTTCGTTTTGACTTTTGTAATCATGTTTAAATGTATCTAACATAAAATAGTTTACTCCTAAACTAGCATATTTTTTAATTATTTTAATAACTAACGCAGTTGAATATTGCTCTAATGGAATAATAGTAACATTTCTATTATTCTTTTTCATCTCTAAATACTTTTGTGCATTTCTTAATACTTCCCATTCGTCAGATGTGAATTTACCCTCCCTAAATCGTTTCTTGTTGAAAAATATTTTTTTAGGATTCACTATGACTGTATTGCCATTCTCATCAATAAAAGTTTTAATATTACTTATTATATAAGTTAAAAACTCTTTTCTCCATTTGTTTTCATCTTCCTCGTTTATCATAACAACTATTTGTTCATCATGTTCAAATATTGAAGGTAATAGCCATTCTATAGATAAGGTTGTTTTCCCTATTCCCGATAGACCTCCTAATAAGGTAATATTTCCTAACGCATTACCTCCTATAACATTATTAAGTATTGGTGGTTTGATTGGGAGTCCTACATCTACCCCTTTATCACATTTTTCTAATAGTTTGTCTATACCTTCGCATAAATTGTATGATTTTACTTGTGATGACACATTTATAGCTATATCATTTAATTGTGCCTCATATTCATCATATATTTCTTCGCTTGTCATATCTTTAAAATACTTTAATTTGTCTGATGTGATGGGATACCCTTTATTAATTAATTTAATTATCATATTCCATTTGTTTAACTCTTCTATGTAACCATTAAGATTTTCTATTTGAACATATGCTTTAGCACTCTCAATTGTATTGTATCCACCATATTCAATATACTTCTCTTTTAATTTATCATGTTTTTCTAAATAGAATCCTACTGTAAACTCATCTAATACAGGTTTATCTTCTTTGACAACTATTTCTTTACCAATGGTGTAAAATACTTTCCATTCATTATGAGTAAAATCTTCAAGTTTTAATTTATCATAATCTCTAAATAGTTCAGGCTGTTTCCATAAACAAGAAACTATATTAGCTTCACAACTCAATTTATATAACTCTATTTCTTTAATTATTTCACTGATACTTTTATTTTTGTTTTTACTATTCGTGGCTTTTGATGTCATTTATTTCTCCCCCTTTATCACCATAAGTCTTTTAGTCTTTTATTATATTTCTTTTTCCTTGGCTGATATTCAGCCTTATTTTCGCTTTCTATACTAATATTTAAATTTTCTATCTTTTCTTTTGCTTGAATTGCTTCTTTTTTTCTCATGACAATATCATTAATACTATTTTCAACTATAGCCAATATATAATTGAATTTCTGATTTTCGTCTTTAAAATTCCCACTTTTCTTTCTAACTGCTTCAGTTATTTCTAAATATTTAGCTTTAAATGTCAATAAAATAATATCATATGGATAATTTGCTTGTGGTTTAATATACTTATTAGCTATGAAATTTCCTTCATGCAATCCTCTTAGCCTAAGTGCAATATACTTAGAAAATTTCATATCTTTTGTATATCCCATAATTTTTGTATGAACATAATCACATAACTCCAACCATTGCTCATGTTCTATTTTGGATTGCTCTTTGTCTTTTTTCTTATTTTCTTGCACTTTACCACCTCACATTTTTAATTACAGTATAAGGTTACACGTTGGCTAAGTGTAACCTTATATGTTTTTATTTATATTGTTTTACTATTTTATGATATGTAATTATTTTATTGAAGCGAAGTCATAAATTCAACAATTTCCTTCATAGCTCCTAAATCAGTAGCTTTTAGTGGGTTATCTACTCCTTTATCTTTGCATAGCTTTTGAACCTTTATCATATCTTCTTTTGGTAGTTGTTTTGCTATAGTTTTGAATTGAGTGATAATGTCAGCCAATCCATCTTCTGATTCTTGTAGCTTCTTCTCATCTCTCTCGAAATCTTTATTGAAATCAAGGGTTTTCTGTTTCTCAGTTGTACTATATTCGTCATATACGCTTTTCCACATTGAGAATGTAGGATTAGTAATTATAGTACCTTTTTTAAACACTCCCGTCCTATCCTTTTGCACTTCTGCTTTGAATATCTCTTCGCCCGTTTTAACATCTTTTTCAGTAAAAAATCTTAGAACGATGTCATAATCATAAGCCAAATTTTTATTGTTGGTATCTGGGACATATCCTGTTACTATCCAATTATCACCCTTTTTCTCTTTTATCTCTTTTTCTTGACATATAGATATTATATTTATACCTTGCGATGCTAGTTTTATCTTTAATGCTTGTAACTTTTTATGTATAAGTTTTATCTTACCGTATTCTCGCAAAGATAAATTAGCATCTTCTACATCTTGTCCTTTACGTTTGGCTCTTTTTTCTACTACCGAAAGATATGATAAATTAAGATTGTCAGCAAATTTTGTTTCTGAATCTATTAATACTGTTTCTATATCATCAATTAATTCATTTTCTATTTCCTCTAAGGCTTCTTCTAGTTCATCATATGAACTAGTATTAAGTATGTATTTTAAGTTAGGATTAGATGAATAAAATTTTAAGCCATCCTCTGAGTCAATTGCACAAATTCCTTTATTACTCAAACAAGCTGAAAGTCCAAAAGTTGACTTACCACTTCCTGTTCCACCGTAACCTAAAACCTTAATACCTGTTCTTACTTTTTCTACCTTTTGAAATAATCCCATAAATTGAATTCCTCCTAATAATTAATTATAATTTTCATTTATTTGTGAGAAATTCTAATTCTAATTCTAATTCTAATTCTAATATTATCTATGTAAAGCTAAGCTTTGTTTATATTACCCTGTGCTATTTTAAAACACTTTATGTTATTTTGAAAACTTACCTTCGCTCTTATAGTTCGTCTAACCATGAATCATCGTCATCTTCATTTACATCTTCTTCAGCATCATCAACAGAGGTATCTTTTTCATCTTCATCTTCATACATGAAATCTAACAACAAATCTTCCTCTTGATATTTTTCTTCATTGATAAAGAATTTTACCCCTTCATCAGTCTTTTGGATATAAGGTTTAGTTAAATATGCTTTAGACACTCTGTCACCTTTAATTACCATTTTACCTAAAATTTCTTCTTTGGTATATAATCCGAGTTCGATAAGTTCTTTTAAATCATCAGGTATATCATCTTCTGTAACTTCGCCCATTTGTACTCCCTCTACAAATTCACCTTCCATAATAAGTTCAGTTACACCTTTTTTAACTTTGAAGAATTTAGTTAAAACTTTCTTAGTTCTATCAGGGTTTTCTACATCTAATTTAAAGGAATAATTCATTGCAAATGGTATGTTTCTTTTTACTTCTTTACCATTGTACTCTTTTAAATAATCTACTACTTTTGCATGAATTAGATATTCGTTTGTTTCTTTATCTAACTTTGATACTGAATCCTTATCAATTAGAATTGTTTGTGTAAATCCTGCTTTAAATTTTTCTTCTGTGGCTTTTGATAGGAATATACTTGTTATTTCTCTTCTCATTTGTGTCTCATCGTTATACATGCTATATCTTATATTCCCTTTCACATTAACAACCATGCCATCCCCAAGGTGTTCTGATATATAATCTATAGCATCATAAGCTGATAAGAATTTCTTAATTAATGTTTTTTCTTTTCCATCTTCTTCATACTTTTCAAGTCCTACTTTAATGAAGTTATTTTCATTAACTGTCTTTAATATTTCTTCATTAAATCTATCTTCAAAATCTATTGTGAATGTTTGTTTGAAGTCCTCTTTAGAATTTACATATATAAGATTATCTCTATTGTTTCCTTTGTTATCTCTGCCATTTGGGAAAAATCCCCCCATTAACTCAGCATATACTACATTGCCATTACCAGTATCTACACCAAGATTTAATCTTGAATATTGATAACCACTTTTTTCACTTATTTCATCTAACTTATATGTAAAGTCTGTAATCTTTGCTCTACCTATGAAATTGAAATTTGCTCTACCTCTTTGTAATTTAACTTGTTCATTATTTGTTTTTGCCATAAATTGAATTCCTCCTAATAATTAATTATAATTTTATATTTGGATTTAAACTGTTGTTCTTAATAATTGTTCAACTGTTTTTTCAGCCATTTTATAATTCTTAAATTCTTCATCCACCATGAAGTCCAACATTGCTTTCTTAAAATTTTCATCATTCAGATATGTAACTTGTACTACTTTATTGTTTCTCTCAGCTTTTAAAGGCTTAATTCCCTTTGATGTCAGATATATAAGCTGTGTTTTATCGGTAACACTTACTGTGTTTGTTGTTTCCATACTAATACCTCCTTTCTAATTATTAATTCTAATTTTAATTGTATTATTTTATAATATCTGTAGTAAGGACACATTTAATTTATCCTTACTACATTATTAATAATATCATACTTTATTTGCTTCGTCAAGTGAATTTTAACATATTTTTAATTTCACTATCTTATATATTTTTGCAATAAAATCACAATTTTATCTAATCTTTACTTCTTCATAATTTATGTTCTTAACTTTACAAAACTCTGCAAAATCTTCAGGCGAAGTTTTAATATTCCACGCCATTTCGTATTTCTGTTTAATCACTCCATTTTCATTATAATATATCTTAGTTAATTCGTATTTAGCATTACCATTATCTTTTAACCATTGTAAATATTCTTCTTGCAATTCTTTTGATAGCATATTACATTTCCTTTCTTTCAATCAAACTATTGAAATTTAGAGTTAATTAACTTCTTGCCAATCTGCCTTGAGAAAATAAGGAGTCAATAATACTGTACCACCTGAATTGTGAAAAGCAATATGCCCATATTTATCTACTATAATCGTATTTCCGTCGGGGTTATTAATATTGCATGTAAACTTCTTGTCTGGGTGTTCCATTAATTCTTTAATAACTTCCCATGTTTTCATAGTTTTTATTTCTCCTTTCGATAAAACATTCTTTTTATCTAAACATACAACAAAAACTCATCAACCTTACACTTTCCGTCTTTAGTCCAAATTCGGCTATCTCTTTTGAAATACTTACAGTGGTCACTACAATGTGTGTCTATCTTGTGCTTTCCACAATATCCGTATCCTACACCCCACAACATGAAGTGCTTACAATGTTTACATGGTTTCTTTGTATTTCCTGTATAGTTACCACATATAAAAATTCCCATATATATTACCTCCTATTTACTTATTTTTAATATGGCAGGATTCACAACGCCATTTCCATCATAATCATATTTTTTATTATGCCACTTTCTTAATTCTTCTCCATATTCCCAACATTCTGAAAGAATACCAACTGCACAACCGTACATGAATCCAGTTATACCTTCTGTATCTGCTTTGAATGATAACTCTTTTGCAATATCCTCTATCTTTTCTCCATT